>JAESGJ010000046.1_pt1 | contig 270364 bp, 243 predicted proteins | sample 9266241 | NCBI WGS metagenome assembly JAESGJ01 (sample SAMN14514841, study PRJNA621669) | algae metagenome | isolation source: Brasilonema octagenarum HA4186-MV1 and co-occurring heterotrophs from wet... | place: USA: Manoa Valley, Hawaii | collected 2009-07-20
GCGAGGTGTGCCCGTAGGGCGGATGGCGAGGTGTGCCCGTAGGGCGGATGGCGAGGTGTGCCCGTAGGGCGGATGGCGAGGTGTGCCCGTAGGGCGGATGGCGAGGTGTGCCCGTAGGGCGGATGGCGAGGTGTGCCCGTAGGGCGGATGGCAAGATGTGCGGTGTACTACACCGCTCACTTGGCAAGGGGGCCCGCTACGCGCCCCCGTTGCATCCCCCCGGTCCAACGGCTGCCCGTTGGATCACCAGTCAGGGCGCCTTCGTGCTCCCCGACACCCCATGACCAACCTTGTGCAGGTTGGATGCGCACCAGCGCTTCGCCGCTGGACCACGACCAAGGGAGACTTCGCTCTCCCCTGGACCCCTTCGACCAAGGGGCGTGCCTGCCCCTTGGAGCCCAGCACGTTCTCCCTCGACTAAACTCACTGACTTTTCCCTCGACTCAACCGAATTCGTCCACGAACATGCCAATGATCATCTATCGCAAACGAAGTGGCTGCTCAGGCAGCAAGAACGCCATCCTCCTCGAAACTGAACGCGCGAGGAGTGGCTATAGTCTCACCTTCGAAGCTGCGAGTAATCTCAACAGTAATCAAACTGTCTCCAGGGAAAGCAGGGCTGAGCTCAAGCGTTAAATAGTCGAAGAGCGCGCGCTCATGCACCGCGACAATGACCTGGCGACCGATACCTTTCGATATGGACCGGAGCAAGGCGGCAAATTGCGCGATGTGTACGTCATCCATGGACTGAACTGGATCGTCAAGTATCAGCCATGGCATTCGAACCGGCACTGACAGATGAAGGCCGAGAAAGAGCGTCAACGCAGCCGTGTTGAGATTACCCTGGCTAAGCATCGCGCCGGGCGAACCCGACACTTTTCCGGAACGGTGAACGGTCTCTAGAACCGCCTCGACCTTCCCACCTTCCTTCAGTGGCAATTTGAACGTAGGAACAAACTGCTCGGATGGGGCAAGACGGACGAAAAGATCCCGCCAAATCTTGTTCAACGATTCACTGAATACTTTTTTTACTATATCCGACCGTACTTGTGCGGCCGCTTCCGAGATCTTCTTGGCACGTCCTCTTATGGTCTCTATTCCTCTCAGCGACCCTTCGACTGTGTTTAGCTGTTTGACGAGCTTTTCCAGTTCCAGCTGGTGCTTTGCGAGTTGATCAAGGTCGCCGACGTACAGGGCTAATTCAGAGCTTGCCTTGATTTTGACTCCAGCAACGCGTTGTGCTGCCGAAATGCGCTCATCGACAATCCTTGTCGCCTCAGCGAATGCGACATCAAGGGATGGAAACTCGCTAGTGGATCGCTGCATTACCATCCACATCAAGCTGTCAATTTCTGGTATGAGCGATACAGATTGTTCATCGCGGCGACGGGCAGTGAGCAATACTTGCCTTGCGGCTGACACCTGGTGCATCAGCTTTGCGCCGTCTGCGGCATCCTCCTTTGCTGCGGCAAGACGTACAGCGAGATCAACCATAAGCGCTTTACGAACCGTAAGCTCTGCAACGTCCTCAGCGGGAAGTAACCCTTTTTCGGCACTCAAGAGTTCGCGCTCAGCATTGTTCAATCTTTCACTTTCTTCTGCGCGTGCGGTAGCAAGGGCTTGTAAACGGCCGGCCTCACTCGTTAGAGAAGCTATCTTCCCAGCCACGTGGGTCGAAAGCGACTTGGTATCGTGTTCAGCGTAATCTCTTTCGCAGACTGGGCACTTATCTCCAGTTATGTGTGGAACAACTCCTGCCAGTGCTTGAGCGAGAGATCTCGCGTCCTCCGCGGCACCAGACAAATCCCGAGTAAGTTCGTCGATCCTCACCGTTGCCCGCTGAGCTACGGCTTGCAGGGTCTTAACGCTTTCGGATGACTTGGCATGAGCGTTGAGCAACCGCTCACACCGATCAGCTTCGGAACGGGCGCTGCGCTCAGCCTCGAAACGAGACTTTTCAGGGTCAACATCCAAGGAAGGTAAGTCGGGGTAATAAACCCGAACCGCGTTGAACGCCTTCTCCAGCTCATTGCCACGGCCAGAACGCCACGCTGCAACAGCCTCATTGGCGAGCTGGTCTGCTCGCTCCCTATCGGCTTGGCCACGACTTACATCTTGCGACGGAAGCGAACTCCAGCGTTCGTGTAGCCCGCGCAACTCAGACCGCATTTTGCTGAGATTGATAAGTTCGCGATCAGCCACATCGACCGCTGACAATTCGATCTTTAGATCATCGAGATCACCTGAGTTGGGAACCGCTAAGACCTTATCCCTGCCAGGGATCTCATTGAGAAACTGATTCAATCGGCCGAGCCGCTCGGTTGCTGAGGCAGCCGCATCTTTGATTGCGCGCTCCTTACTAGCCCGCTCGTTCAATAACGAAGACTTCAGTGCTTCGAGGCGGCGGAAATCCGGCACCAGCTTGCGTATGCGCGAAACATGAAATGCATGGTCTAGGCCATCAATGATTGCATCAAGAGGGTCAAGGCCAAGTAGCTCTTTCACAAAAAGCGTTAGTGGTGAGGTCGCCCCAGTAGTGCGTTCATTGTAAATTTCGAGAAGACGTCCGAGTGTTGCTTGGGGGAGGTAGCAGCGCTCAGAAAAGAACCTGCCATCGTTGAGGTCCAGCAATGGCTGAGCTGAGAATCTCGCATCGGAAAAGTCCAAAACGCCGGTCATGTTGGGCGAGGCATTACTGACCGACGCGCTAGTGCTCAGCGAGATTGAGCCACTGTTCGTTCCTAACGTGGTTATATAAGACTTATAAGGCGAACCGCTGTTTGCGAGATGCGCGACCCTCCCAGTCAGCCCAAGCTCTAGTGCGGACAGGACGCTAGTTTTGCCCATGCCGTTAGTGCCATGGATGAGAACAACCTGAGCATCAAGTGGTATGACGACCTTACCACGGAGACTGCGGAAGTTCTCCACCACAAGACTTTTCAATCGAGCGCCGGCCATTGTTAGTCTCCCTCGCCGAAGGCGGCATTCACGGAAGACGAGATTTTGGTGGCAAGTATCTCCTCAACGGCTTCGCGTCCTATCGCTGCTGCTTTGACTAGGGCATCAGCCATTTCACCTTTTGCGGCTGTTGCAGTGGCGGCATGTAATTGAGCTTCCCAATCGAGATGGGCGTCTACAGCAGGAGGTTCTGTGAGAGGCAAAAGCACTGATAGCCAGCCACGGACATCTGCAACAGCATCCGGCCCAGTTGGCGCTCCAATAGGCAGGACGCGGCAGACCTTACCAATCGATCGAACGGTTTCTGATCGGGGTTGTCCCGACGTCAACACGGCAGTCACCGGACGCTTTGATCGCATAACATCCAGCGCACGTGTTAGAGCCATTACTTTGCGCGTTAATGCCTCATCTGCTGTGTCTCCCTTTAGCTCAACCACTACAACTAGGTCATTGGCCCGTGCGCCTGCCACCAACGCATAGGTAAATTCAAATGCCGTTGCACCCACTTTGAAAGGAGTCGGCAGCTGCCGATAACCGCCTTCTTGAGTCAGGATCTCGATAACCCGCTCAGTCGTGCTCACAAGCCGATCTCCCCACGCAAACGATCGCGCAGATCGCCAAGGTTCGATGCTTCATTGATCAGAGGACCAAGGCCGACGTAACGGGCTCCGAGGACGCCGCTGCGCATTGCACCGCTTGGGCTACGCTGCTGTCGTTCCACTACTCGCTTTGAGCATAGGATTACAGCATCAGCGTCATCTTCGTCGAATGCCTCGCCATCGAGAAGATTAACAATAGTGTCATCATTCGCAGCGAAGAAGACGCGTGCGGTTGCGTTTGAAGATGTCAGCCGCAGCGCGCCGCTTCGCTCACTGGTCGGATCATCAATGGAAACAGTCCAAGTTGCTGCCTTGTCTTCTAGTCCGATTATGCCCAGCATGAGTGCGGCTTCATGTTGGCCGGTACTCTTCAGCGCCAGCTTGTTCTTCATTCTGTGCACCGGCTCATTGTCGAGGGGAAAGTAGGGCTGAGCACCCGGAACGCTCGCGCCGTTTTGCAGCTGATGCTTCGCCCGGGCCAATCCTGAGGCTATTCCGCGAGCAAGTGCAAGTCGGTCCGCATTCCCCGCATCGGCGACCTTGTCTCGCAAAGCTCGGATGCCCTCGGCAACTTCATCCCGGGCGCTAGCATCTAGATAGGGCGCTTCTACTTCGCATGCCAGCGTCTCGAGCTTTGCGGTTATGACGTGTAGGAGCAAAGCGAGTAGCAGTGGCTTAGCGTAGGCTGGCAGCCGGGCTGCGTCGCATATCTGGTCGCGATATGCTTCATAATCAGCTTCACCGTAGGAGCCAATTAGTACGCTTTTTTGGTGATTTCCCAGCTCTTGCGCGGAGAAGACAATTGGGCAGGGAGAATCAGTCCATTTCCAGCCTTTGTGCGTGTTAGTAGAAACGAAAAGATGTTTGATATTTTCGTCCTGCGCTGACATCCCAATCATCAGTGTTCTGCTGCGTTGCACGAGTGCGCCAAGTTGATCACGCACAACTTTGAACGTATCGCTCGTCTTCCAGCTCGTTATCTGGGCGGTTCGCGCAACGAGCAACGGTCTATAGTTTGATTCGTCTGCAATAGCCCTGAGCGCGCAACCGTGAAATTTATAGAGATTTGCGGCCGCAGCCGGGTTGCGTAAGTCTTCACCTGTAACCGTTACCCGGTAGAAGTTCTCGTCGTAACCGAGTTCCTTCATGGCTGCTTCAATCAGGCCGTCCCAATTGGCTGTTGCTATTTCCGTAACAACGCCTTCGAGTGCCAACATAGCAACTGCGAGGTGCTCGGCGTCGGCAGTTTGTGCGCTGAAGGTGTTTCGAAAATCCAACCCATCCCAAAGCAGAAAATCAAGTTTTTCTCCAGGGATTTCGACCGATAACACAGCGGAGTACTGGTTCCAGAGCCTTTTCACGATATCCTTGAGGCAGGGCCAAGTGCTTGCAGGCTTGCCGAGGTCGATCTCATCGCGCTCGGCCTGAGATGGCGCAGCCATCTCCATAATACTGTCAAATGCCAACCGGAATTTACATTCTGGGCTCGACGTTACCCTGATCCGTAAAAACTCAATGAGTTTGGAAATTACTCCGTCAAGCCCTACAATCTGATCTCGGGATATGCCTGAACCCAACCAAAAGGCGTATTCGCCTTGTGCAACACCTTTACTAACGCCCGCAAAGCCAAAGTCGAATAAGGCGAGTGTCTCTTTAATTGAAATTGACCCCGCGTTTGGCAAGCACGCCTCCTCTACTGGAATTTTGCTAAATTACGAAGAAATTAATATTCTCTGATTTGTAGCCGACTTCGACGTAGACTGCAATTCCACCTGTAATAAGGGCAGCGGAACCTTCCTTCGTGTGAGGTGCCATGCCCGGCACTATCATAATTGTGTCTAAGCTCTATTCTTCGGATGTCCCGCAAGCTTCGCGCTGCTACTTGCTCAGACGGCATAGCTGCAGTGAGTGGGCTCCTTCACGGTTCCAGGTGCTGCGCTTGCCCGGAGGACCGCCGGCTTTGCCTCGGTGTCGCTTCCGACCGGCGCGATTGCGGCGATGCCGCTGCTGTCTTCGCTGCTGCTGTCTCCGCTGCTGCTGCTTGTTTCTCTCGGACGCTGGCCTTCTCCTGCGTCGGCAATTCCGCCGCTCGCCCAAAGGAACCGGAGAGACCGGGATGGGTCGTCATCGTCCGCCGTAGAGTGGCGAACTCGCGGTGCAACGTTATCAGTCGCACAGCCTGCGCCTGCCTTAATTCGGCAAGGCCGCGCTGAAGAGCCTGCCGGTCATGCAGCTGAGCGTCGATCAGCGCCTGGCGCTGCGCGCGGTCTCGGCGGAAGCCGGCGAGTGCTTCGGCATCGTTGGAGGCCACAAGGCGGACGTGACGCCCCGTCATACGGTCCCACAAGCCGCGGATGCCGGTTCGCAGGCGTTTGGCTCTTTCGGCATGTTCGTCCCGTAGGCGAGCTTGCTGACCTTGCTCCAGCTTCTGCCGTTCATCCTGGTGAAGCTGCACCATCGCTAGCCGCTCGCGTTCCAGCGGCTCCATGGCCCTCCGGTGCTTCAGCTTGGCTTCCGAGATAAAGGCCTTCAGCCTGGGCGCGACCTCAGCGGCGATATGTGCTTCCGTCTCTTCGACACTGCGCAGCTCCCCAGCATCGCCCAGCTTAGCCTGAACCTCCTTCGTCTTCTTGCCCGTGACGCGGGCAATCGATAGCACCTCGCCCTCATAGGTGACGGCGACATGGCTGCGCCGGTCGCCGCGAGCCAAGTACAGACCCCGCTCTTCGAGGGCACGGGAGAAGGCGGCCTTGCTGTCCGAGGCCGCCCAGCACTCCTGGATCATGCCCTTGAGCTGCCTCGGATCTTGCTGGATGCGCTTGGCTTGCTGCCATTCCGCGAGGTCGAAGTTGCGCGGATCGCGCGCCCTCGAGTCCACCAGCCCCTTCGGCATCAGCCAGCCATGTTCAAGGTAGAGTGCCTTCGAGACTTCCCGCAGTTTGCTCTTGAAGAAGGGCAGCGGCCGCGCCGTCATGGTCTCGGCGTCGATCCGGCTCCAGACTGCGTGGCAGTGCCGCCGGCCTTCCTTCTCATGAAAGATGACGATGCGGGGTTGGCCGGTAAGACCGTTCTTCTCTTCGATCTGCTCGATAGCGTCCTCGAACGCCTTGACCGGCACGAGGGACGTTTCCGGCGGGCTGAGGGAGACCGAGAAGAGGAACTGCTTGCACTTCGTGCCGCAGCTGATCGCCTGCGCTTCCTTTAGCGCGCCCAGCACGGTCTCAGACAGAAAGCCCCTGATCTCGTGCAGCTCGACATGCTCGTTCTCGGGCTTGAGCAGGTGATGGCCGAGCTGGACCGCATTGCCGCGTTGGGACGCCTTCAGGATCATGACGACCCCTCTGATAAGTTTAGAGCCTCGATCAGGGCGGTACGGATAGCGGCGATGTGGGCGAGGGCTTCGCTCAGTTCGGCTTCCAGCTCCGGCCCAATAGGCAGCGCGCCGAAATGGGCGGCTTTGGCGATCTGGTTGAGGTTGTTGGCGATGCGGGACTGCCCGAGCACGGCAAGGACCCGGGAGAGTGCCTGGTGATCCTTGACGGGCGCCTTACTACGACGGCGCGGGCGGCTCTCGGTAGCATCCAAGACGCAGGAGCGCAGGTATGCACCCAGCGGCATGTCGCCGCGGTCATGATCTAGTCGTGCACGCTCCTCGCGCGTCAGGCGCAGCGAGAACGGCGCGGGGCGGTTGGATGGATCGGACATGATGCGGCTGACAAACGGGCATAGCGGCGCACCCCATATCCGCTTGGGGGATACAGGGTGGCCGTGTGGGTTGATGGGGTTGGTTTAGGTGGTGGGGAGCGCTGCTATAGGCCCCTCGGATCGAGCGATGTGCCGATCAGACACTGGTTCCAGTCGGCCAAGGTCTTGAAGAGATCGTTCGTATGTGCTTCATCGGGGCGCGCCAGTCTCTTCGTGAACACCAAACCAAACAATAAGTGTCGCGGCTCGCCTCCGTGGTGAGCCTTGAACGCCGTGCGTTCCGCGCTGTGGCGGGCCTCGTGGCCTGCTGTTCGGCCGTTGATCCTCGTATGTCCGGAATCTCGTTGGCCCGCCCTCTGTCGAGAGGAAGGGGCCTATTCCTCGCGCCAGATCGGACGGGAGGCGTGGGGCGCCCGCAGCCAGTAGCGGACGTACCGAAGGAACTGGCTCATGCTGAGCGAGGCGAGGGACAGCATACAGACCTCGGACCGGAGAGATTTCTCGGATGTCCGGAGACTGCTCTCAGCTTCGTGAGTTTGCAATCACAAAAAAGTGAATTTTCTTTAGAAGACGTTCCGCCCTGCCAAGCCGGACACCAGGGTCCGCAGCATGATCTTGATGTCCAGCCACAGGGACCAATGCGTCATGTAGTGCAGGTCCATCTCGATGCTCCGCCGCGCGTTCTCGGCGGAGCGGAGGGCGTAGCTGCGCATCCCGTGGGCCTGGGCATAGCCGGTCAGCCCCGGCTTGATCCGGTGGCGCTCCGCATACTGGGCCACCAGGTCGGAAAACCGCTCGTTGCCCACCAGCATGTTCGCGACATAGGGCCGCGGCCCGACGATCGACATCTCGCCCTTCAGCACGTTGAAGAGCTGCGGCAGCTCATCGATGCTCAGCCGCCGCAGCACCGCGCCGACCCGGGTGATTCGCGGGTCGCGCCGGCCGGTGGTTCCGATGGTGGCGTCGTCGTTCGGGTCCACCTTCATGGTGCGGAACTTGTAGATGGCGAAGGGCTTGCGGCCGAAGCCCGGCCGCCACTGGCGGAACAGGATGGGCCCCGGCCCCTCCAGCCGGATGGCGATCGCGGCCAGCAACATCAGCGGGCTCAGCAGCAGGAGCGCCACCGAGGCCACCACGTAATCCTCCGCCACCTTCAGCACGCCCTGCGAACCCTTGAAGGGCCGGTTCATCACCTGCAGCGTCGTCCGCCGGCCCATGGGCGTGATGCCTGCATAGCCAGGCGCCACCTCGGAGGTATCGAAGGGGATCACGACATCGGCCGCGATCCAGTTGACCGATTCCATGAGCCGGAAGATGTCGGGCGCACGGGACCAGGGGAGGGCGAGGACCACCACGTCGATCGTCTCCGCCTGGGCGAAGGCGTTGAGCGAGTCGAGATCGCCCCGCACCGGCACGCCGCCGATCCGCGCGGGCGCCGTTCCGTCGGAAGCATCCTGGAAGATGCCAAGGATGTCGTAGCCGCTGCCCTCCGCATCCCGCAGGTCCATGACCATCCGCTCGGCCACGTCATTGGCGCCGATGATCACCACCCGGCGCCGGAGCAGCTGGTGCCGGTTGGCGAGGCCGATGAGCCAGCCCTGCCCCTGCCGCCCGAGGAGAAGGAGCGCGAGCTGCAGCAGGTGCCACATGAGCAGCCAGGACGGGCGCTGGAGCACCCCGGGCGCGAAGGCCATGAGCAGGATGAAGCTCACCCCCCAGGCGGGCACGAGGCCGCCGAAGAGATGCAGGGTCGCAGTGACGGGATCCGTGTAGTGCTCGACCCTATAAGCCGAGACGCGGGTCATCATCTGATGGAAGACAGCCATCTCGAGCAGGACGAGCGCGAGGTACTGGAGCGAGGTGAGGTCGGTGGAGACCCCCGCCGCGGGGAGGAAGAGGGAAAGGCCTGCCGCCAGAAGGATCAGCCCGAGGTCCGACACCGCGACGAGGCGGTTGATCAGTCCCTGTGTCCAGCGAACGAAGGAGAGGGCTTTCCCATCGGTCTGGACCTGCGAGGCGGGCACCGTCTCCTGCACTCCGTTCATCCCGGCGATGATAGATCAAATATGAGAATAGAAAATGTATTTGATCTGGTTCCGCCTCCTTACCCGCCGCGGTGCCGCATGACCAGAGCCGTTCCGGCCCGACGGGCAGGGCCGCGCGTCCGGCGTTCCCGCATGCGTTACGCGCGGCGCATCACCAGTAGCAGCCGCGCTCGATCTTCTGGGCGGCGGGCGGTGCCTCCTCGCCGCTGGGGCGGGTCCAGGCGGGGGTCATGGCCTGCTGGAAAAAGGGCTCGTTGTCCCAGCGCCGGCCGCGTATGCCGAACAGGATCTGGGTCGGGCCGCCCATATGGAAGCCGATCTTGCCCATCCGCCGCGCATGGGCGGCGAGCAGGATGGAGATGCCGCCGGCGCCCACCAGCAGCACGTCATAGGGCTCGGCCTCCACCGCCTCGGTGACCCGCGCCAGCCTTTCCTCCCAGCTGGCCTCGCTGGGCGGGGCCAGGCCGGGCGAAAGGGGCATGGGGACCGTGCGGAGCTGGAATTCCGGCAGGATGTCGCGCCCGGGCCAGATCTCGGCGCGGCGCGCGTATTGCCGCTCGATCGTCCGGGCGAAGGGGGAGACCACCGTGACGCGGCGCCCGGCCAGGTGGCGGGACCACGGATCCGGGAAATACCAGGGATCCAGCGCCCGAAGGGAGATCAGGCGGGCCTTGGTGGCGTGGTGCAGCAGCACCTGCGGCTCACCCGGATAGCCCATCACCCCCATGATATCGAGCTCGGAGGCCGCCGCGATCAGCGCGGTGCAGAAGCGGTCCAGCGAATCGTCGTCGACCGGGAAGAGCCCGACATTGAGGAACATCTGCGCCCGCAGGCGCTTCGGATAGGGCTCACCCCTGCGCCGCGGGCCCAGGAAGAAGCCGGCGGCCTCGCCCTCGAGCCCACCGACCTTGCCCACGCCCAGCGGGCCGCCTCGTGCCATGGCCGCGGCCAGCTCGCTCTGCCCGGCGGCGTCGCCCCGGGCCATGCGGTCCGAGAAGAGCCAGCGGATGCGTGCATCCCGGACGCGCTGGCGCAGCCAGTCATAGGATGGGTGGAACAGGTCCCAGAGAAGAGGCCGATCACGGACGAACTGGGCTATCGCACGGCGGGCTTCCATTCCATCTGCCTATCTCAGTATCAAAATGTTGAACAGTCCTACTTGTGCGAGGCAGTCATTCCGCGCTTCTTTCGGACATGATCCTGGATGCGGAGACGCTCGAACCGGGCGCGACTCTCGAAGCGGAGCTCTGCATTCTCGGGGCCGGTGCGGCGGGGATTTCGCTCGCGCTGCAATTTCTGCGTGGTCCCGCGCGGGTGATCCTGGTCGAGGCTGGGCGCGGCATGGCCGAGGCGGCGAGCCAGGCCCTCTATGAAGGAGAGGTTGCGGACCCGGCGCTCCACTCGCCCATTCACACCTACCGGGCGCGCCGCTTCGGCGGCTCCACCACCCTCTGGGGCGGGCGTTGCATCCCGCTCGACCCCGTGGATTTCCGCGCGCGCGCCTGGATGCCGCATTCCGGCTGGCCCTTCGGGCCGGAGGAGCTGGCGCACTGGTATCCGGCGGCCAACGCGCTTTGCGAGGCCGGCGCCTTCGACTACCGCGCGGAAACCGCCGTTCCCGGCGGGATGCGCCCGATGATCGCGGGCTTCGCGCCGCGCGACTTCTCGGCGGAGGGGATCGAGCGCTTCTCGACGCCGACGGACTTCGCGGCCCGCTACGCGCACCGTCTGGCGGCCAGCGAAAGCCTGCGGGTCCTGCTCGGCGCGAACTGCACCGCCATCGAGCCGGTGCCCGAGGGAGGGCGCGTGGGGGCGCTGCGCATCCGGACGCTCGGGGGGAGGGAGATCGCGATTCGAGCGGCGCGCGTCGTGGTCGCCACCGGCGGGCTGGAGACGCCGCGGCTGCTGCTGGCCTCCCGCGGGGCCGGGGCGGAGAACGGGATCGGCAACGGGCACGACCTCGTCGGCCGCTATTACATGTGCCACATCGCGGGCACCTCCGGCCGCCTGCGCCTGGCCCTGCCGCCGGACCGGGTTCAACCGGGATATGAGGTGGCGGAGGACGGCACCTATATCCGCCGCCGCCTGCATCTCACCGAGGCGGCGCAGGCGCGCGAAGGGGTGGGCAATGCGGTGCTGAGGCTGCATTTCCCCCGCATCCCCGATCCGAGCCATGGCAGCGGCGTGCTGTCGGGCCTCTATCTCGCCCGGCACCTGCTCCCCTATGAATACCGCAAGCGGCTGGAGGAGCCGGGCGGCGCCGATCCCCGCGCGATGCTGCGCCATCTGCGCAACCTCGCGGCCGACCCGTTCAGCGCCTTCGGCTTCGCATGGACCATGCTGCGGAAGCGCCGGCTGGCCGCGCGGAAGTTCCCCTCCGTCATCGTCCGCCCGCCCGGCAACGTCTTCTCCCTCGATTTCCACGGGGAGCAGGAGCCGAACCCGGACAGCCGCGTGGCCCTGGGCGAGGGGCGGGACGCGCTGGGCATGCCGAGGCTGCGCGTGGACTGGCGCTTCACCGAGCGTGACATCCGCACGGCCCAGGTGACCTTCCGCCTGCTGGCGGAAGACCTCTCCCGCTGGGGGCGCGGCTGGCTGGATTTCGACCCGGAGGAGGTCGCGCGGGACATGCTGCGCGACGGCGCCTATGGCGGCCACCATATCGGCACGGCCCGGATGGGCGCGACGCCTTCGAGTGGCGTCGTGGATCCCGACGGGCGGGTGCATGGCATGGCCAATCTGTGGGTGGCCGGTAGCGCCGTGTTTCCCACATCCGGCCAGGCGAACCCGACCCTGACGGTGGTGGCGCTCGCCCTCCGCCTCGCCGACCGGCTGAAGCGGGAGATGGCGCGGCCTCTGGCCGTAGAGGGCTGACCGGGGCGCTCAGCCCGCGCGCAGGAACCAGCGCGCCGCCTCCGCGATGGCCAGGGCCGGCGGGGTGCGGGGAAAGCCCAGCACCGCATCCGCCCGCCGGTGGTCGAGCGTGATGTCCTGTTGGAACAGGCGCAGCAGCGACGGCGGCAGGGGGTCCGGCGTGCGCAGGCCCGCCTTGCGGGCGGCGATCTCCAGCGCCTTGAGCGGATAGGCGGCCAGCTTCTCGGCCTTGAGCTGCCAGCCGGGCAGCCGGCGCAGCGGGGTGGCGCCGAGGGCGAGGGCCAGGGCCAGGAAATAGGCGTTCCAATCCCCCGGGTCAGGGTCGGACAGGTTCAGCGCCAAGGGGCCGGCCGGCGCATCGGCCAGGCGCAGCGCGGCGGCGGTGGCGGAGACCAGGTCCGACACCGCGGTCAGGTTGCAGACGCCGTCCCCCCCCGCGCCGAGATCGCCGAGCCGCCCGGCGCGCAGCAGCCGGGCCGGGCGGGCCGTCCAGCCCTCGGAGCCCGGACCATGCACGCAGCCCGGGCGCAGCAGGATGACGGGGCCGGGGAGGGCGGCGAGCAGGCGCTCGCTCTCGGCCTTGGCCTCCCCGTAAGGCCCCTCCGGGGTCAGCGGCGCGTCCTCGGTGACCAGCCCGGTGGCGCCTCCATAGACGGCCATGCTGCTGAGATGGACGATGCGGCGGCCGGCGGCCGCCCCGGCCAGGGCGCGCGTGGCCTCCACCATCGCCGCCGGTTCGGCGGCCACGCAGTTCACCACCGCGCCCACGCCATCCAGCGCCCGCGCGAGCGAGGCGGCCTCCGTGGCGTCCACCTGCCGAAGCTCGACGCCGGGGGGCAGCGGCCCGGGGCGCCGCATCCCGGCGAGGACCCGCAGCCCCGCGGCCGCGAGGCCGGTGGTCATGTGGCGCCCGATGAAGCCGCCGGCGCCGAGGACAAGCACGGGTTCCTGCATCGGGCGAACTTGGCATCCCGCCCCCCGCCGCGCCAATGGCGAAGGGCGCCATAATGAGGGATTTCGTCCAAACCCGACGACATGTTATCAGGAATGAGATCGCATGCTTCCGGTTTGCCCGGGAGCCAGGGGCGGGTGGTACAACGGGGAATGGTGATGAACCGGAGCGGGGCACCGGCCGGCATGCCGCGCGCCGGGGCGGGGCGGGCGGGGGGATGAGCCTCGTGCCCAGCCCGCGCCGGACCGTGCCCGGGGCTCCGCGCCGCGCCCCCCTGCCGCGGGCACCCTTGCCCGAGGCGGGGTTCAGCCTCGCGCCGCGCGATATCCTGACCACGATCTTCGTGCGCAAGACCCTGATCGCGCTCGCCTTCCTGATCCCGTTCGTCGGCGCGCTGCTCGCCGCGCTCCTGATCCGTCCGCTCTGGCCGGCCGAGGGGCTGCTACTGGTGCAGGTGAGCCGCGAGAGCGCCGGCGCCCCGGACCTGACCGGCACCGGCCCGATGGTGGTGAGCGTCGAGATGCCGAAGGTGGTCCAGTCGGAGCTGGAGATCCTCCTCTCTGACGTGGTGCTCCGCCGCGCCCTGTCCGAGGCGCCGCCCGGCTCCATCCTGCCCGAGCCGACGGGCCGGTTTTTCGGCCTGCTGCCGCCGCGCGAGGAAAGCCTGCCGCAGCAGGCCCAGCGCCTGCGCCAGTCGCTGCTGGCCCTGACCTCCGCCACCTCGAACCTCATGCGCGTCACCGCCTCCCTGCCGACGCGGGAGCAATCCGTCGCGGCGCTGCGGGCGGTGTTCGATGCCTATGTCGCGCATCGCCGCGAGATCTTCGCCCAGGGAGACGCGGCCCTTCTTTCCGTCGAGACGGACCGGATGGGCGCCGACCTCAGGACGTTGGACGACGAGATCGCGCGGGTGCGGTCCGAGGCGCGGGTGCTGGACCTGCCGCAGGACATCCAGATCGCCAATGCGCGGCTGGACAACGTGACCGGGCGGATCGACGCGCTGCGGGAGCGCAAGGCGGCGACGGATGCGCAGCTTCAGGCGGCCCGCGCCCGGCTCGCGGCCTATCCGCCGCGCGTCGTCGCGGCCTCGGAGACCACGAATCTCGCGCCCAATGACGACAGCCGGAACGAGCTGACCCGGCTGACCCTGGAGCGCCGGCGGATGGCGGCGCAATACACGCCGGAATGGCCGCCCCTGCGCGAGCTGGACCAGCGCATCGCCACCCTGCAGCAGAGCATTGCCGGCAACCGCAGCAACCGCTTCGAGACGGTGCGGGAGGTGCGCAACCCGGCGGTGGAGCAGCTCTCGCTTCGGATCGCGACGCTGGAGGTGGAGGCCGATGCCTCCGGCCGCCAGATGGCGGAGCTGGAGGGACAGCGCGCGGAGGCCCAGGGGCGTGCGGAGGCGCTGCTGCGCGCGGAGGCCCAGCTGCGTGACCTCGGCCGCCGGCGGGATGCGATGGAGGCGTCCTTCCGCCAGCTCGCCAACCGGGAGACAGGGGCGCGCATCGCCGAGGATGCGCGGCGCTCCCGTTCGCCCTCCGTCACCGTCGCGCAGAGCCCGGTGGCGGCGGCGCGGCCGCGGGACCTGCGGATGGCCTTCGTCGTCGGCGGCGTGCTGGGCGGGATGATCGCGGCCGGGGCCGCGGCCGTGCTGCTCACCCTGTTCCGCCGCAGCTTCGCGACCTCCGACGAGGCTTCGCGCGGGCTCGGCCTGCCGGGCCTCGCCTCCATCCCGCCCGATGTGAGGCTGATCGGCGGCGCGGCGACGCCGCAGGTGACGGATCTCGCGGCCATGCTGCTGGATGCGCGGGCGAGCGGGGAGCGGCTCTCGGTCATCCAGTTCGTCGCGACGGATGCAGAGGACGGGCGCAGCGCGATCGCGCTCACCGTCGCGGCGGAAATGGCGCGTTCGCGCGGGCTGCGCACCCTGCTGGTGGATCTGGAGACGGATGGGCGCGCCTATCTCGCCGCCATGGGCTCGCACCCCGTGCATGAGCCGCAGGACCCCGAGAACCTGCTGGCCTTCAACACCGCCATCCCCCATCTCTGGGTGGCCTATGGCGCGCGCCAGAGCATCCTCGGGGACGCGCATGCCGGGATCGAGCGCACGGTGGCGCTGCTGGAGCGGCTGCGGCGCGACCTGGATGTTGTCGTCGTCGTCGCGCCGACCGATGCGGAGGATTATGCCATGCGCCGTCTGACCGCGCTGGTGGATGCGAATGTGCTCGCCCTGCGCGCCCAGCGCACGGACAAGGGAACCATCCGCGCGGCGCGCGATGCGGTGCTCTCGGCCGGTGGCCGCCTCGTGGGTTTCGTCATGAGCGGCGAGCGGCCCCTGGTGCCGCGCCGCCTGGCCCGGCTGGTCGGCTGATGCGTGCCACGCTTTCCCTTCTTCTCCTGCTCGGCGCCTGCGCGCCGGGCACGGATAATTTCGGCACCACCCAATCCATCCGGGTGGAGGAGCGCATGCCGGAGGGCTTCGCCGCCTGGACGGATGCGCCGGCCCCCTATCGCTTCGGCCCGGGCGACCGGGTGAAGATCCAGTTCCTCCTCACCCCCGAGGTGAACGAGACGGCGCTGGTGGCGCCGGATGGCACAGTCTCCCTCCGCGTCGCCGGGCGGGTGGAGGTGGCGGGCCGCACCACGGCCGAGCTGGAGCGCGCCGTGGCCGATGCCGCACGGCGGACCCTGACCAACCCGATCGTCACGGCCGGGCTGGATGAGGCCGGTTCCTCCGTCGCCTATGTCGGCGGTTCGGTGCGCCGCGCGGGTGCCTATCCCCTCACGGGCCGCCGGGGCGTCGCGGAGGTGGTGGCGCTGGCGGGCGGGCTGGAGGAAGCGGCGCGGATGGATCAGGTGGTGCTGATCCGCCGTTCGCCGGACAACCGGCCGATGCTGCGCACGGTGAACCTGCAGGCCTTCATCTCCGGCAGCGATCCGGGCGGGGACGTGCCGCTGGTGGCGGGCGACATCGTCTATGTGCCGCGTTCGCGCATCGCGGAGGTCGGGCTCTGGGTGGATCAGGCGATCAACCGGATCATCCCCTTCTCCCGCTCCTTCTCCTACGCCATCAACAAGAACACGCCGGGCAACCTGTTCTGACCATGGGCGAAATCAGCCTGCTCGGCCGTGCGCCCGTCGCGCCGCTGGACCTCGCGGCCGCCACCCGGGCGATCGCCGCGCGCGACCCCGCGCTGCCCTTCGCCTATGTCGTCACCATCAACGCGCAGATCCTGCTGCTGGCCGAGGACCCGGCGACGGGGTTGCGGGCGGCACATGAGGAGGCCTGGCTGCGGCTGAACGACAGCGGCATCCTCGCGCGGCTGCATCGCTGGGCGCTGGGTGAGGCGGTGCCGATGGCGGCGGGGAGCGACCTCTGCGTCGCGCTGCTGAACGGCGTCATCCGGCCCGAGGACCCGATCACCATCATCGGCGGCGGGCCGCGGATCGCCGAGGCGCTGCGGGCCCGCTTCGGCCTGCGCCGCATCGCCCAGCACGAGCCCCCCATGGGCTATATCGACCGGGAGGAGGCGCGCGAGGCGGCCATCCGCTTCATCGAGGATCATCCCGCGCGCATCACCTTCGTGGCCACCGGCGCGCCGCGTTCCGAGCGGCTGATGCAGGCCGTGGCACGGCGCGGGAAGGCGCGGGGGATCGGCATCGCGGTGGGGAGCGGCCTGCTCTTTGCCGTGGACCTCACGCCGCGCGCCCCGGCCTGGATGCGGCGCCACGGGCTGGAATGGCTGCACCGCGCCGTGACCGAGCCGGGGCGCCTCGGCCGGCGCTACGCGGCGGATCTGCTGCCGTTGCTCCGCCTCGCCCTCGCGGCGCGGCGGGCGCGGGGGGCGGGGCGGTCCTGATCGGGCGCCTGCGGGCTGTCGGCCTGCGCACCGTGCTCGCCTTCGCGGACCAGGGGCTGGCGGCGCTCCTCTCCTTCGGCGTCACGCTCTGGCTCATCCGGCGGGGCACGGCGGAGCAGCTGGGCGGCTACGTCTTCTGGATCAACGTGGCGCTGGTGGCGGGGACCGTCGTCTCGGCCTTCACCTCCGTCCATCTCTACCGGCTGCCCCCCGCGCCCTCGCCCGGGCGGCGCCAGGCGGAGTGCGCGATCCTCTCGGGCAACCTGCTGCTCACCGGGCTGGCCGCGGCGCTCACCGCCGCCGCCATGCCGCTGCTCGGGCCAAGCTTCGCGTCCTGGGGGGCGGTGCCGCTGGTGGCGGGTTCCGTGGCGGGGCTGCATGCGCGCACCCTGGCCTCCTCGCATGGGGACATGGCGCGCACGGCGGCCATTCCCGCCGCCTCGCTCCTCGTCGTCGGCACCGCCCTGGCGGTGGAGGCCGCGCTGGGGGAACTGCCCTCCGTCTCGCTGCTGCTGGCGCTGAACGGGCTGGGGCAGGCGCTGGCCGCGGTGGCGGTCATCCGGCGGCTCTCCGGCCCGCACCCCGCGGATTTCGGTTCCACGGCGCGTCGGCGCTGGCGCGTGCTCGCACGCCGATCCGGCTGGTCGCTTCTGGCCGGTGTCGCGAACGAGGCCTTCACGCGGCTGGCCATCTTCACGGTCTCCGCCTGGTTCGGGGCGGCGGCGCTTGCCGGGCTGGTGGCCGGGCAGACGGTGCTGCGGCCCGCCACGCTCCTGGCTGGTGCCTTCAGCGCGGCCTCCCGCCGGCCGCTCGCGGCGCGGCGCCATGCGGGCGATGCGCGGGGCTTCTGGCGCCTGCTTCTCCTGGGCGGCGGCGTGCCGGCGCTGGCCACGCTCGGCGCCGGCCTCGCCGCCGCGCTGCTCTGGCCCTGGATCTCCGCCTGGCTCTTCGCGGGACGCTATGCGGGGCTGGAGGCCGAGGTGCTGCTCTGGACGGTGGTCTTCGTCATCAGCTCCTTCTGGGTCGCGGGGCTCGTGGCCCTGCAGGCGCTCGCGCGGCTGCGGGACCTCGCTTTGGCGGAGCTCGGCGGCGCGCTGGTCTGCGCGGCGGCGATGGCGCCGCTGCTGCACGCCCTCGGCCCGCCCGGTGCGCTGGTCGCCATGATCCTGGGCGGTGTGGTGCAGGTGAGCCTGCTGGCGCGCGGGGTGCGCCGGGGGCTGCGGGCCCTGGACGGGTCGGGGCGATGAGGCCGGGCCCGCGCGGCGCCGAAAGGGCTCGGGCGATGGATGGACGGAGAGGCGAGGGGAGATGGTGAAGGGATTGGTGCAGGGCGTCGCGCGCGCCGGGCTGCGATGCGCGGGCCGCCATTATCCGCTCTACAGCGGCTGCGGCACGCTCGCGAATTCGGGGCCGTGGCGCGCCGTGATGCGGACGGGGCCCGCCGAGGCCGTGGCGCCCATCCGCGCCACTGGGGCACGGCTGGTGGTGCCGACCGGCGACTTCATCGGGGCCGCGGTGCATTCCTTCGGGGACCTGGATCCCAAGGTGACCTGGGTGGCCCGGCGTATCCTGCGCCCCGGTGACACGGCGGTGGATATCGGCGCCAATCTTGGGTTGGTCGCCATGGCGATGGCCGATGCCGTGGGCCCCGGCGGCCGAGTGGAGGCCTTCGAGCCTCAGCCGCGCTTCGCCGCGCTGGCGCGCCGCAGCGCCGCGCTCAACGGCTTCCGTCACCTCACCATCCACGAAATGGCGCTCGGCCGGGTTGACGGGGAGGTCGAGCTGCATATCCCGCATGACAATATGGGGCGCGCCTCGATCAACCGCTGCGATGGGGCGGATGAGGTGATCCGGGTGCCGCAGCGGAATGCGGGGGCCGTGCTGGAATCGCTCGCCCTCGGGCCCGTGCGCCTGATCAAGATGGATGTGGAAGGCTATGAGCCGGAGGTCGTCGCCGGCGCCGAGGCCTATCTGCGGGACAATCCGCCGGACGCCTTCCTCGTGGAGCTGAACGACTATGAGGGAAGCTTCCACCAGCAGCCTCTCATCCGTCAGCTCACGAATCTCGGCTACCGCTTCGCGGAGGTTCCGAAATGCCTCTGGCGGATGCGCCTGCGCCGGATCACCGCGGAGATGACGGGGCGGCTCGCCAATGACATCCTCGCGGTCCGGCAGGATGCGACGGGGGAGGCGATCCTCCGCGCGACCAACGCCGTGTGATCGGGATGCGGCATCCGGCCCGGACGCCTCAGGGATGGTCGGCCGAGGGGACGACCGGGATCCGGCCGGAGGCCCAGCCCGGTGTCGCGTGCAGGCTGGCCCGCACCGGGCCGGGCCATCCCGGTTCCGCCTCCGCCATCCCGGCCTCGTCCCGCAGGCGCAGCCACCAGGCCATGGCCGCCACCGTGACCACCGGCCCCGGCGCGTACATGACGGAATAGACGACGGAGCAGAGGATTTCGAAGAGCACGTAGTCGCCGAGTGCCGCGCGGAAGGCACTGCGGTGTCGGAGGGCGCGGGCCGTCGTCAGCGCGCGCAGGTGCAGCCCGATGATCAGGGCCGTGCCGATCAGCCCGTATTCCGTCAGGACGCCGAGCCATCCGATATCGGTGAGCCAGAAATCCGCGTTGCCGAAGAAATCCGCCATGGTGAGGTCGGAGAAGGAGGAGGTGGAGCCGCTGCCGAAGATGAGCTTGACGGGGTCCGAGATCAGCCAGTCCCAGGCGATGGTGCTGGAGCGCATGCGGATGAAGAGCGAGGCGTCGAAGACCTTGGCCAGGATGTCCGGCAGGTCCGGTGCGACGATCACGAATCCGGCGACGGCCGGCAGCGCCGCCAGCGCGCCCAGGCCCCAGCGCCAGTTGCGGGGCAGGGGCGTGGCGAGGATCATCAGCAGCACGAGGACGCTGACGCCGGTGGGCAGGCGGGCGCGGTAGATGCTGCCCATGGCGACGACGCAGGCGATGGCGAGCAGGAGCTGCCAGATCCGCCATTCCCGCACGAAGCGCCGGCCCAGCCAGAACATGGTCAGCACGCCGAGCATCATGGGCATGCGGATGTAGGAGCCGCGGCCTTCGTCCCAGGAGAACATGGTCAGGCCGGGCTGGTAGCGCTCCGCGGGCACCGTGACCCAGAGCAGCAGCATGATCGCGTAGGTGGCGGCGCCGGCGAGAAGGGCGCCGCGCTTCACGGCCGCCTCCGAAGGGCGGAGCAGCCAGAGCAGCGCGGCGAAGGAGAAGTAGAAGGTGAGGGGCCAGGCCTTGATGGAGGAGAGCAGCGCGTCCACCAGCCCGTTGGGCAGGTAGACCATCGAGAGCAGCACCGGCACGACGAGGGAGTAGGCGACCGCCGCGAGGTAGAGCGCGCCGTCCGGCAGGCGCAGCGTGGTCATGCCCAGGAGGATGAGGGGCGCGAGCAGCACCGGCCAGACCTTGGACAGGTAGTAGAGCGGCCCTGTCTCGTTCTTGTAGTGGTAGAGTTGGAAGAACATGGGCATCAGCAGGAACCAGACCCATGTGCGCGCCAGCGGCCCCGCGCGGCGCATGGCCGGCCGCGTTGCCCCGGCCGGCGCGGCTGGCTCGTCTGGTGTGAGAAGGAGGCTCTGCATGCCGCGCCTCGATTGCCGTTGCCGCGACACTTGTCCAGCCCGGCCGTGCCGGCAAGCACGCCGATGAGGGCGCGGGGGCCCATGGGGCGGCGCGGATGGCTGGCGGCCGGGCTTGCCCCCGCCTTCGGCCCTCTCCTGGCCGCCTCGCCGGCGCCGGCCGAGGTGCCGGGGCTGGCCGCGCTGGCGAAGGCGCGGGGGATCGTCTTCGGCACCACCCTCACGCGGGGCCAGGTGGAGGAATCCGCCGAGATGCGGCGGATTTCCGCCGATGCGGCCGTGATCGTCCCCGGGCTGGAGCTGAAATGGGCGGGGCACCGGCCCGCGCCGGAGGAATTCGACTTCCGCGACGCGGACTTCATGTTGCGCTTCGCCGAGGAACGCGGTCAGGCCGTACGCGGCCATGCGCTGGTCTGGCACGAGGCGCTGCCGCCCTGGTTCGCGCGGGCCCCGCGCGACCCCGCCGGGATGCGGGCCTTGCTGGAGCGCCACATCCGCACCGTGGCCGGCCACTATGCCGGCCGCATGCATTCCTGGGATGTGGTGAACGAGCCGGTGGAGCCCTGGGACCGCCGCCCCGACGGGCTGCGCGACACGCCTTTCCTGCGCGCGCTGGGCCCCGGCTATATCGACCAGGCCTTCCACTGGGCACGGGAGGCGGACCCGGCGGCGCGGCTGGTGCTGAACGAATACGGGCTGGAGCTGGCCACGCCGGAGCAGGAGGCGCGCCGCGCCGCGCTGCTGGCCCTGCTGCGGGGCATGGTGCGGCGCGGCGTGCCGGTGCAGGCCCTGGGCATCCAGGCGCATCTCGGCGCCGCCGCGCCAGGATTCCAGCCCGCCGTGCTGCGCGGCTTCATCCAGGCCGTCGTGGGGTTGGGGCTGGAGGTCTATGTCACCGAGCTGGACGTGACCGATCGCGGCCTGCCGCCCGATATCGTCCTGCGCGACGCGGCCGTCGCCCGGACCCTCCGGGCCTTCCTCGATGCGGCGCTCGCCGAGCCGGCCCTGCGGCTGGTCACGCTGTGGGGCCTCAGCGACCGCTACACCTGGATGAACGAGAGCCGCTTCGCGCGGCGGGAGGATGGCTTGCCGGTGCGTGCCCATCCCTATGACGACCGCTTCCGGCCAAAGCCGGCCTGGCATGCCATCGCGGACGCCTTCCGCGCGGCCCCGCCGCGGTGAGGCCCGGCTTCCGCGCGACGTGATCGGCGACGGGGCGCCGCCGGCACTCGGCGATGGACGGCGCTCCGTTCCGTGGTCCAGGCTGGCGCCAAAGAGAACAGCCGGAGGAAACCATGCTTCAACGCCGCTCCCTGATCGGGGCGCTGGGCGCCGCGTCCGTGTCGGGCCCCGCCCTGGCCCAGGACGCCTATCCCTCCCGGTCCATCACCATGCTTGTCGGCTTCGCCCCGGGGGGTGGGACGGATATCGTGGTGCGCATGCTCTCGCCGCGCTTGCAGGAGGAGCTGGGGCAGGCCGTGACGGTGGAAAACCGGCCGGGCGCGAGCGGAACCCTGGCCTCCGCCGCGGCCGCGCGCGCCCGGCCCGACGGCTACACCCTCCTCACGGGCACGGTCAGCACCCAGTGCACGGTCGCGCCGCTGATGCGGCCGCCGCCCTATGACCAGCTGCGCGACTTCACGCCCATCATGCTCGTCGGCACCCTGCCGCTGGTGGTGGTGGTGCGCGCGGACAGCCCCGCGCGCGACATGGCGAGCCTGAAGGCGCTGGCGCAGGAGAAGCCGGACGGGTTGAACTACGGCACCTCGGGCGTCGCCAGCCAGCAGCATCTCGCCAGCGAGCTGCTCTCCCGGCGCGCGGGCATGCGCATGACCCACATCCCCTATCGCGGCACGGGGCAGTCCGTGAACGCGCTGCTGGCGGGGGATGTGGACGTGAATATCGACACGCTCGCGACTTATCTTCCGCATATCCGCGCCGGGCGCATGCGGGCGCTGGCCACCACCCTGCCGCAGCGCGCCTCCGCGCTGCCGGAGGTGCGGACCGTGGAGGAGCAGGGTTATGCCGGCTACGACATGTCGGTCTGGTACATGGTGCTGGGCCCGGCCGGCCTGCCGCCGGAGGTGGTGCGGCGCTGGGAGGCGGCGCTGGGGCGGGTGATCGCGGACCCCTCGATCAATGCCCGGCTGGTGGAAGCCGGCTACATCCCGGGCGGAGGCACCGCGGCCGAGGCGGCGGCCCTGGTCCGTCGCGACGCGGATCGGCTGGGGAACCTGGTGCGCGAGGCGGGGGTGCGGCTGGAATAACGGAGCGGCGACGCCCATCCGCCTTTGGGCTTGTTCCTGAAAGGGGCGCGGCCAAGTATAATCAGATTTTCGAGAGGTGCCCCTCCGCAAAGGCGGGCGCTGCCGTTTCCGTCTCCGGAGTGCGTCGATGGTCGGGTTGCTGGATCTGGGCGGGAGAGCGCGTCTCGTTCTGGGTGGCCTTCGCAGCCTGGCCCTGGCCCTTTCGGTGGGGATGCTCGGGATGGCCCCGGCGGCCGCCCAGGCGCCGGCCAGCTCGGCGGCTCCGCCCGCCGGCACCCCGGCGCCCGGCGCGGCGCCGCTGCGGTTGCAGGTGGTGGGCGGGCTCGCGGGGGTGAGCCAGTACACGCGACTCGAGCAGCCCTTCTGGACCCGGCGGCTGCCCGAGGTGACGGGCGGGCAGCTCACGGCCGATATCTCCCCCTTCGACCGCAGCGGGATCCGGGGGCAGGAGGCGCTGCGCCTCCTGCGCCTGGGCGTCACTCCCTTCAGCACCGCGCTGCTCGGCCTGGTCGCCGCGGAGGAACCGGAGCTTTCCGCGCTCGAGCTGCCCGGCGTCTCCCCGGACATGGCCACGCTGCGGCGGGTGATCGCGGCCAACCGGCCCTGGCTGGAAACCATGCTGCGGGAGCGGCACGAGACCGAGCTTCTGGCGGTCTATGTCTATCCGGCGCAGGTTTTCTTCTGTGGCCGGCCCTTCCACAGCCTGCTGGACCTGCGGGGCCGGCGCATCCGGACCTCGGCGGCGGCGCAGTCGGAATGGGTGGCGGCGATCGGCGCCGTGCCGGTGGTCATTCCCTTCGCCGAAATCGTGCCCTCCATCCGCGCCGGGTTGGTGGAATGCGCCATCACCGGCACCCTGTCCGGCTGGCAGATCGGGCTGAACGAGGTGACGAGCCATGTGCATGCCATGGCGCTCACCTGGGGCGTGTCCCTCTTTGGCGCGAACCGCGCGGCCTGGACCGCATTGCCGGAGGAGCTGCGCGCGGTGCTGCGGCGGGAGCTTGCGGAGCTGGAGCAGCGGATCTGGGAAGCCTCGGACGCGGAGACCGGGCTGGGCCTGGCCTGCAACACCGGCCAGCCCGAATGCCCGGCCGAGCAGATGACGGGCCCGTCCGGCCCGCGCGCCCGGGGGCGGATGACGCTGGTCCGCGTCACCCCCGAGGATGACGCGCTGCGCCGCCGGCTGGTGCGGGAGGTGATCCTGCCGCGCTGGGCGGATCGTTGCGGGCCCAATTGCGCCGAGGATTGGAACGAGCGTTCCGGCGAGCAGCTCGGCGTGGCCGTGCCGGTGGGTCGTTAGCCATGCCGATGCGCCGCCTCCGCTTCGTGCAGCAGCGCTTCGCCGGGCTCTGGATCCTGCTGGCGACCCTCGCGCTGCTGGCGGTGCAGGTGGGGGTGGCGCAGATGATCGTGCGGCAGGGCCGTTCCGCCGCCACGGCCAATGCGCAGCAGGCCGTGAACGAAGCGGCGGAGAGCGCCGCCGCTTCGATGAACCGCAGCTTCCTGGCGGTGGACAGCGCCCTGGCCGGGCTCCCGAACCTGCTCGCCCCCGCCATGTCGGCACTCGGGCCCGATACGCCGCCGGCGGAGCGTTCCGCGGCACTTTCGCGCGTGCTCATGGGGCTGAGCGACAGCAGCCTGGGCTTCCGCGACATCATCCTGCTTCCGCTCGAGGGCGGCACCCCCGTAGCCGCCGCCGTCGCCGGTTCCCGCCGGCGCCCGCCGCCCGTGCTGCATGCCGCGCTTCTGGCCCCGGCCCGTAGCCCGGCCGGTGCGCGGGGGGGCGTGACGATCGCCGGGCCCGTGCCGAATCCGGCGACGGGCGAATGGGCGCTCTTCGTCGCGCGGCCGGTGAGCCTGGTCGGGATGCCCCCTCTCCTGGCGGTGGCCGAGGTGCCCGTGCCCGTGGTCGCCGCGGGGCTGACGGGATTCGGGGCGCGGAGCGATGCGGAGGGACGCCGGGTTCTCCTGATCCGCAGCGACGACCGCGTGCTGCTGGCCAGCGCGCCGCATGACGAGGCCCGGATCGGGCGGCCGGTGGCGCGGCCTCTATCGGAAGGGGTGGAGCCCGGGCGGATCACCGCGCTGCGCCGCACGCTTTATCCTGCGCTGCATGTGGTCGCCCTGCAGGATAGCGGGCCGGCGCTGGCGGAATGGGAGGAGAGCGAGGGGCGCATCCTCTACGCGACCGGGGGCCTCGCCTTGCTCACCGTCGCCATCGCCGGCCTCCTGCTCGCGATGCTGCGCCAGCGGGACCTGGCCGAGGCGGAGCGGGCGCGCGGCCGGCAGCTGCTGGAATCCTCGATCGAGGCGATGTCGGACGGCTTCGTCATGTGGGACGAGGAAGACCGGCTGATCGTCTGCAACGAGCGGTACCGGGACTTCTACCGGGCGAGCGCGCCCGCCATCAAACCCGGCGCCACCCTGACCGAGATCATGCGCTATGGCGTGGAGCACGGTCAGTACCCCCAGGCCGGGGCGGACCGGGAAGCCTTCGTGGCCGAGGCGATCGCCCATTACCGGCATCCCTGGAACACCGCCCCGGTCGAGCGGCTGCTGCCCGATGGGCGCTGGATCCTCGTGACGGAGCGGCGTGTGCCGGGTGGGGGCTCGGTGGGCATCCGCACCGATATCACCCAGCAGAAGCGCGCCGCGGCCGACCTGGCCGAGGCACGTGACCAGGCCGCGGCGGCGGGGGCGGCCAAGTCCCGCTTCCTCGCCCGCATGAGCCACGAACTGCGCACGCCGCTGAACGGGGTGCTCGGCATGGCGCAGGCCCTGGCCAGCGATCCCAGCCTGACGGCGGAGCAGCGTGGCCGGGCGGCGATGCTGGAGGCGGCGGGCCGCCACCTGCTGGACGTGGCCAATGACGTGCTCGACCTGGCGCATGTGGAGGCTGGCCGCATGCCGCTGCGGCGGGAGCCGACCGCGCTGGTGCCGCTGCTGGAATCCTGCGTGGACCTCGTCCGGCCGACGGCCGCGGCGCGGGGCATCTCGGTCAGCACCTCCCATGATGCCGCCTTGCCGCCCGGGCTGCTGCTGGACGCCATGCGGCTCCGCCAGCTCGTGCTCAACCTGATCTCCAACGCGGTGAAGTTCACCCCGGCGGGCGGGCGGGTGGCGCTGCGCACCATGTTGAGCCGGGAGGCCGGGGGCGACCGGCTGCGGCTCGAGGTGCTGGACACCGGGCCGGGGGTTCCGCTGGACCAGCGTGGCAACGTGTTCCGGGATTTCGTGCGGCTGGAGCAGTCCGGGGCCAACACGCCCGTGGTGGACGGCTTCGGCCTCGGCCTCGCGATCTCCACGGGCATCGTGGAGGCGATGGGCGGACGGATCGGGGTGGACGACAACCCCGAGGCGCTGGCCGAAGGGGGGACCGGCGCGCGATTCTGGGTGGAGCTGCCGATCGAGACCGCCGCCCTGCCGGAACCCACGGCCCCCGCCGCCGTGACCGACCGGCGGGAGGTCCGCCTGAAGGTTCTGGTGGTCGATGACGTGCCGACCAACCGCCTCGTCGCGCGCGCGCTGCTGGAGCGGGCGGGGCATCAGGCGGAGCTGGCTTCGGGCGGGGCGGAGGCGGTGGAGGCCGTGGCGGCCGCCGCGAGGACGGATGAGCCCTTCGACCTCGTGCTGATGGACCTGGCCATGCCGGGGATGGACGGGCTGGAGGCAACCCGCCGCCTCCGTTCCCTGCCGGAGGAGGTGGCGCGCAACGTGCCCGTGGTGGCCCTGACCGCCGGCGTGTTCGACAGCGACAACACGGTGTGCCGGGAGGCCGGGATGACGGGCTACCTGCCCAAGCCCGTGACGCGGGAGGCGCTGGCCGCCGAGTTGGCGAAGATCGTCCCTGCCAACGAGGCGGCCCCGGCGGGGGAGTAGGGCGGGGCGGCCCGCCCTGCCTCCGCCCGCGCTTCAGAACCCCTCGGCCGCGACCTCTTCCGCCCGGCGCCAGACGCGCAGGAAGTTGCCGGCCCAGAGCAGGCCGAGCGCCTCGCGGTCGTAGCCACGGCGGTGCAGCGCCTCGGTCAGCCCTGCCGTCTCGCCGGCATGCATCCAGCCCGTCACCCCGCCGCCGCCGTCGAAATCGGAGGACAGGCCGACATGGGCGAGGCCGATGCGGCGCACGGCATGGTCCACATGGTCGGCGATGTCATCCACGCTCGCCTGGTAGCGGCCATCGGGCGAGGGATCGCGGAGGAAGGCGGGAACGGCCGTGATCTGCACCAGCCCGCCGGAATCGCGCAGCGCATCCAGCTGCTCGTCATCCAGGTTGCGCGGGTGCACCCGCAGCGCGGCGCAGCAGGCATGGGTGGCGACGATCGGCGCGCGCGACGCCTCCACGGCCTGCATCATCGAGGCCTTCGAGGCGTGGGAGACGTCCACCAGCATGCCAAGGCGGTTCATCTCCTCGATGGCCTGGCGGCCGAGGGGGGAGAGGCCGCCATGCAGGCTGGCGGGTTCCGGCCGGCCGGCCCGGGGGCGGGCGGCATCGGCCAGGTCGTTATGCCCGTCATGGGTGAGGGTGAGGTAGATCGCGCCCAGGCCGCGCCAGAGGGCGAGGCGGGAGAGGTCGTGCCCCATGGCATTGCCGTTCTCCACCGCCATGAGGATGGCGGTGGCGCCGGCGGCATGGGCGGCCTCCAGCTCGGCCACGCGGCTGACGAGGCGGCGCCCGCCCCCATGCGCGGTGTCCCGGATGTGGCGCAGCATGGCCTCGGCGCGGGCACCGGCCTCCGCATGGTCCTCCGGGGTGCGCGGGCCCTGGGGGGTGTAGGCGATGAAGACCACCGCCTTCAGCCCGCCGGCCTTCATCCGGGCGAAATCGACGTTCCGCTGGGTCTCGCCGCGCGGATCGACCATCTCCGGCCAGGGGATGTCGACATGGGTGTCGAGGGTGAGGGTCTCGGCGTGGATTTCGGCGTGCATGGTCTTACTTCGTGCGGGCTTCGGCGATGCGGGCGATCATCTCGGGCAGGGCCTCCGGGTGAAGCCAGCGGAAGACGGCGACGATCCGGGTGGAGGGCTCGATCCAGATGGTGTTGCCGCCAGCGCCCACGGCGAAGAGGCTGGCCGGGTCGGCCTTGGGGTAGCGGCCGGAGCGGTTGAGCCACCAGAGCAGGCCGTAATCCGGGTGCAGCGCCACCGGCTCGCCGGAGGCCGCGACCCAGCCCTCGGGCAGGATGCGGCGGCCGTCCCAGGCGCCGTCATTCAGCATCAGCAGGCCGAGCCGGGCCTGGTCCTCGGCATGGGTGACGATGCCGCCGCCCCAATGGCCGCCGCCGGGGACGGAGACGACGGGCTCGCCCTTCACGTCCACGGTGGAGGTGCGATAGCCCTCCCAGCGCCAGTCGTCCGAGGCGCCGATCGGGTCCATCACCCGCGCGCGCCACACCTCGGGCAGGGCCTGGCCGAAGGTGCGGAGGAGGGCGAGGGAGAGGACGTTCACGCGGACGTCGTTGTACTCCCAGTGCTGCCCGGGGGCGGCCAGCGGGCGGGCCCAGCCCTTGGGCTTGCCGGTGCCCTCGCTCGCCAGGTCGCGGCCCCGGTCGATCTGGTCGGCCTTGCCGAAGAGGCTGCCCTCCCATTCGCTGGTCTGCTGCAGCAGCATGCGCCAGGTGATGGCGCCGTTGCGCGGGCCGTCGAAGGCGGGGTCGTCCACGCTGGCCGAGACGGGGGCGTCGAGGTCGGGGATGAGGCCGTCCCCATGGGCGATGCCGGCCAGGATGGAGAGGCAGGACTTGGCGACGGAGAAGGTCATGTCCGCCTGCCGGGTGTTGCCCCAGCGGGCCGCCACCACGCCGTCCCGCAGGATCAGGCCGTTCGGGGCGCCGCGGCTGGCGACGGGGCCCAGCACCTCGTTGTCCGGCGCGGGCTCGAAATGCCCGCCCTCGAGATGGGCGAGGAGGTCGCGCGGGAAGGGGGTTTCGCGGGACTCGGCGAAGGCGGCGGCCTCGGCCAGCTTCGCGGGGTCGAAGCCCAGCGCCTCGGGCGCGGCTTGGGGGAAGGGGGCGGGGGAGGGGGCAGGGAAGCTCATCGCGGCGCAAGGTGGACCCGCGCGCCCGCGAGGGCAAAGGGGGGGCAAACTGGGGGTGGAAACCCGGCGCCTGCCTTGGTGTTCCGCTCCGGAATCACCACATTCCGGCCATGACCCAATCCCCCCAGAACCCCGGTTCCGGATCCCAGGTCGCCCTGCTGGGCGGCGGCTGCTTCTGGTGCCTCGATGCGGTGTACCGCAACCTCGAAGGCGTTTCCGAGGTGGTCTCCGGCTATGCCGGCGGCCATGTCGCCAACCCGTCCTATGAGCAGGTCTGTGGCAAGGCCACGGGCCATGCAGAGGTGGTGCGCGTGGTCTTCGACCCCGCGGTCATCTCCTATGCCGACATCCTCCGCGTGTTCTTCACCATTCACGACCCGACCACCAAGGATCGCCAGGGCGCGGATGTCGGGCCGCAATACCGGAGCGTGATCTTCTTCGAGGGTGCCGAGCAGGAGGCGGTCGCGAAGGAGGTGATCGCGGAGGTGGAGCGTGAGGGCCTCTATTCCGGGCGCGTGGTGACGGAGCTGGCGCCCGCGCCGCAGTTCTGGTCCGCCGAGCCGGAGCATCAGGACTATTTCAACCGCAATCCCTGGTCCGGCTATTGCCGCGCCGTGGTGGCGCCGAAGGTGGCCAAGTTCCGCAAGGGCTTCGCCCATCGGCTGAAGGAGCGCGCGGCATGAGCAGCCCGAAGGAGAGCGAGGGCTACACGGTCCAGCGCAGCGAGGAGGAGTGGCGGGAGAGCCTTTCCGCCGACGCCTATCGCGTGCTGCGCCACCATGGCACCGAGCGGGCCGGGACGAGCCCGCTGAACGTGGAGAAGCGGGACGGCGTGTTCCACTGCGCCGGCTGCCAGTCCCCGTTGTTCACCAGCGACACGAAGTATGAGAGCGGCTCGGGCTGGCCCTCCTTCTGGAAGCCGATCGAGGGCGCGGTGCGGACCACCACGGACCGCTCCCATTTCATGACCCGCACGGAGGTGCAGTGCGCCACCTGCGGCGGGCATCTCGGCCATGTCTTCCCCGACGGTCCCCGGCCGACGGGGCTGCGCTACTGCATGAACGGCGTGGCGCTGGACTTCCATCCCCTGAACGAGGATGGGCCGGCGGTGGAATGACCATCCGCGACGGCCGCGCCATGCTAAGGATCAAAGCGCCCTCGGCCGCGACTCCTTAACATCGCCGCCTCATCATCGGACGCCCACCGGAGCCCCCCGCCCATGCGCCGCCTCGCCCTTGCGCTCCCCCTTCTCGCGGCTGGCCTGTTTCCGGCCGCCGGGCGGGCGGATGTGGTCTTCGTCATCAACTCGCTGGATCCCGGGATCCAGGTGGTGGATGCGGCGACCCGGGCGGAGCTGCGGCAGATTCCCGTCCTGCGGGAGCCGCATCACCTCACCCTCTCCCCCGCCCGGGACGTGCTGCTGGTAGGCGATTCGGGGGGGAACGAGATCCTCTTCCTCGATCCCTCCACGGGTGAGCTGCGCAAGCGGGAGCGGATCGCGAATCCGTACAACCTGGAATTCAGCCCGGACGGGAAGATGCTGGTCGTCACCGGCCTGCGCCGGGACCAGGTGGACATCTATGGCTGGGATGCCGCGACCATGGGCCTGACGCTCGCGGCGCGGCTGAAGCCCGGCGACATGCCGAGCCACATCGCCTACCGGCCCGACAGCAAGATGGTCTATGTCACGCTCCAGGGCAGCCGGGCCATTGCCGCGATTGACCTGGAGAAGCGCGAGATCGCCTGGAACCTCCAGGTCGGGCGCGAGCCGGCCGGGATCATCTGGCACAATGGCAAGCTGCTGATCGGCATCATGGGCGCGGACCATGTGGCGGTGGTGGACCCCGAGACGCGGAAGGTGGAGCGGACCATCCGCGTCGGGCGCGGGGCGCATGCGCTGTTCCCCTCTCCCGGTGGCGGGCCGATCTATGTGACGAGCCGCGTGGACAGCCGGATCACGGCGCTGGACCCCGTGAGCCTCGACGTGATGCGCTCCTATGAGGTGCCGGGCGGGCCGGACTGCATTTCCTTCGACGAGCACGGGCGGCTCTGGACCACGCTACGCTGGAACCGGCAGCTCGGCATGCTGGACCCGGAGACGGGGGAGGTGACCACCTCGCCGGTCGGGCGTTCGCCGCATGGCGTCTTCTTCCGCAACCAGGGACTCGTGCAGGCCCGGAACGAGACACCGGCCGCGCCGGTGGCGCGCTGAGCCCATGGCGGGCTGGCGTGGCGCCCTTCGGCGGGTGGTGCTGGGGGCGCTCGCGGCGCTGGTTGCGCTGCCGGCCGCAGCGCAGGGCTGCCGTGGCACGCTCTACCTGACGATCGACACGGGCTGGTCGCGCGAGGCGGAGGAGATCGCCGCCATCCTCCGGCGCCGGAATGTCCGCGCCACGCTTTTCGTCGCGGATGAGCCGAGCTTCCGGGGCGACCGGACGCTTTCTCCGGCCTGGGCCGATTTCTGGCGCGCCCGGGCGGCCGAGGGGCATGTCTTCGCCAGCCATACCTGGCGGCACTGGTATTTTGCCGGGGATGCCGGGCCGGGGCGTGTCCGCTACGCCTCCCGCCGCTCTGGCGAGGGGTCGGAAATACTCGACCAGGCGGCGCTCTGCGCGGAGCTGGAGCGGCCGGTGCAGGCGCTGCGCGCGATGGTGCCGGACGCCAAGGTGGTGCCGCTCTGGCGTGCCCCGGGCGGGCGCACCACGCCCGGCGCCGTCGCGATGGCGCGCCAATGCGGGCTGACCCATCAGGGCTGGACGGCCCATGGCTTCCTCGGAGACGAGTTGGATTCCAGCGCGCACCCTAACCGCGCCCTGCTGGCCCGGAACCTCGACGCCATCCGGGATGGGGAGGTGCTGGTGATGCATTGGGGCGTGCGCAGCCGGCGCGAGCCCTTCGCCGGAATTCTGGAGCCACTGATCGCCGGATTGCAGGAGCGCGGCTTCTGCTTCGAGACGCTGCCCGCGGAGGGGAAGCGCTGATGTTCGACTCCATCGTCCGTCTCTATGACGGCTTCACGAGCTGGCTGTTCCAGACCGCGGTCCAGCCCGCCCTCTATGCCGCGGGCATGATGGAATGGGCGGACGACGCCTTTTCCTGGATGGATTTCTTCGTCTTCGGCGTCGTTCAGGTGGTCGTGGTCTATGCCATCTGCCGCCCGCTGGAGGCGTGGCGGCCGGTGGAGCGCTGGGACGACCGGCGCGTGGTCTGGACGGATGTGGCCTACACGCTGCTCGCACGGCTCGGCGTGCTGCCGCTGATGGCCTTCGTCATCCTCGCCGGGGTGCAGGCGCAGATCGCGGGCTGGATCGCCGATGCGGGCTATGTGGCGCCGACGCTGGAGACCCTGATTCCGGCGCTGGAGACGCGGCCGCTGCTCGCCTTCGCGCTCTACATCGTCATCCTCGATTTCGGCGAGTACTGGCGGCATCGGTTGCAGCACACCATCCCCTGGTGGTGGGCGCTGCATTCCATCCACCACGCCCAGGAGAAGATGACCTTCTGGACCGATGACCGGAACCACGTGATCGACGACATGATCGCAGCGCTCTGGTTCGGCGGGCTTGCGCTGCTCATCGGCGTGCCGCCGGGGCAGTTCCCGCTGATCGTCCTCATCCTGCGCGTCGCGGAAAGCCTCTCCCACGCGAATGTCCGGCTCTCCTTCGGCAAGCTGGGGGAGCGGCTGCTGGTTTCCCCGCGCTTCCACCGGCTGCATCACGGGGTGCTCTCGGCGGGGGAGGAGGGGCGCAACTACGCCGTGCTCTTTCCGGTCTGGGACATGATCTTCCGCACGGGCGACTTCCGGCGCGACGTGTTCCCGCGCACGGGCGATCCGGAAGCCTCCGCCGCTCTGGTGACGGGCGGCTGGTGGCGGCAGCAGGTGGAGGGGACGCGGCGCTTCCTGACGGCGCTGCGGGGCCGCCCGGCGCGGTGAGCCGGCTGCCCCGCCGCCGGGGGACGGCGGCGGGGTCTGGCCGTGGAAGGGGGCCGGCGCGCCGGGGGTGGCGCGCCTGGGGTACGGGCCCCCTTGGGGTCGTTCCACGGCGCAGGGGGTTCGCCATGGGATCCACGGGCGGAACCTAGGTGCCCTGCGCCGCCGCGACCATGACGCTTTGCCTATGGCTGGGATCGGCTGCCTTCCCTGCCTCGTATCGCCGGAGCCACCGAATTTCGGAGGGCTCGCCGGAGCATTTCGCTGCTGCGAAATAATGGATCGGCTGCATATCGACCCGGCCCTGCCTGGGCGATAAGGATGTTGGGCGTTGCTCCTGCGGGTGCGGGGGGTTGAGCCAGGGGGTTGCATGCGCGTCGCGATGATCGGGGCCGGCTATGTCGGGCTTGTGTCTGGTGCCTGCTTTGCCGAGTTCGGCGTGGATGTCTGCGTGGTGGACACGGAGGTGTCGAAGGTCGAGGCGCTGCGGGCGGGTCGGATCCCGATTTATGAGCCCGGGCTGGACAAGCTGGTTTCCGAGAACGTGCGGGACGGGCGGCTCTCCTTCACGACGGACCTCTCCGAGGCGATGGAGGGGGCGGATGCGGTGTTCCTGGCCGTCGGCACGCCCTCGCGCAGGGGCGATGGGCATGCGGATCTGAGCTATGTCTTCGCCGCCGCCGAGCAGGTGGCGCGGGCGGCCAAGGGGCCGCTGGTGCTGGTGACCAAGAGCACGGTGCCGGTGGGCACGGGGCGGCAGATCCAGGAGCTGATCGCGCGGGTGCGGCCGGATGCCGAGATCGAGGTGGCGTCCAACCCGGAATTCCTGCGCGAGGGCAATGCGATCGGCGACTTCATGCGCCCGGACCGGGTGGTGATCGGGGCCGAGAGCGACCGGGCGTTCCAGGTGCTGCGGCGGCTGTACCGGCCGCTCTACCTGATCGAGACGCCGATCGTGCAGACGGGGATCGAGACGGCGGAGCTGATCAAATACGCGGCCAACGCCTTCCTCGCGGTCAAGATCACCTTCATCAACCAGATGGCCGACCTGTGCGAGAAGGCCGGGGCGGATGTGCATGACGTGGCCCGGGGCATGGGGCTGGACGGACGCATCGGGCGCAAGTTCCTGCATGCCGGGCCGGGCTATGGCGGCTCCTGCTTTCCCAAGGACACGCTGGCCCTCGCCCGCACCGCCCAGGAGCTGGGTGCGCCGGCCACCATCGTCGAGCAGACTATCGCGGCCAATGACGCGCGCAAGGAAGCCATGGCGGAGCGGGTGATCGCGGCCATGGGCGGCTCGGTGGCGGGCAAGACGATCGCGGTGCTCGGCCTGACCTTCAAGCCCGAGACGGACGACATGCGGGACGCGCCCTCCCTCGTCGTCGTGCCCCGGCTGGCCCAGGCCGGGGCCACCATCCGCGCCTATGACCCCCAGCCCTCGCATGCCCGCCAACTCATGCCGGCCGCGACCCATTTCGCGGACAGCGCGCTCGATGCGGCCGAGGGCGCCGATGCCGTGGTCCTGCTGACGGAGTGGAACGAGTTCCGCGCCCTCTCGCCCGAGCGGCTCAAGGCCACCATGGCCGGCAACACCGTCCTCGACCTCCGCAACGCCTGGGACCCCCAGGCCTTCCGTGAGGCCGGGTTCCAGTACCAGTCCATCGGACGTCGGTGACCCCTCCGTTCCGCCGGGCCAGCGGCCCGGCGGAGCACCAGCCAGGCCTGTAGCGCGGCGCCCCCGGGTTGTGCCCCGGGGCGCCCCGGGTTATTCCCGGGGCGCCGCGCCGCGTTTCAGTGCCACATCACGCCGAGCGTCCGCACCAGCACGCCAAGCCGCCGCGTATCGTCGCCCTCGCCGGCATCGGCGGGGGAGATCGGGTCCTGGCGGATCAGCGAAAGCCGGATCTGGCGTGCGCCCTCGGCCGCCGCCTCGTGGCGCAGGGTGACGGAGCGCTTCTTGAAGCTGTCATTCTCGAACAGCAGCTCCGCCGGCTCGCTGTCTCCCAGGGCGACGCGCACCCGCGCCGGCCCGCCGGTGGCCGTACCGAACACGCGGCCGAAAACCTCCAGCCGTATCTCGCCCGTGGTGCCGGACGGCACGGGCAGCATGACCTCCGCCAGATCCGCGCGCGACCAGCGGCCTTCGGATTCCGCCTCGTACCAGCCGAACAGGTCCAGCTGATCCAGCTCGCCATCGCTCGAGAAGTCGAAGATGCTGGACTGCACGGGAACATCCGGCCGCGCCTCGGCCCGCCTGAGGACGGCAGTTTCGCCCGAGGCGGGCTCCTGGAGGGCGGCCGCGGGTTCCGGCGCCGCCGTCCCGCGCGCCGGAGGCTCGGGCTGGGGTGGCGGGGGCGGAGCGATGGCCGGCTTGGGCGGCGGAGGAGCCAGGGCGGCGGGCGCCTTGGCCGGCGGTGCCGCCTCCGGCGCGGCGGGCTTTTCCCGCCGTGACAGGGCGGCGGCGAAGATGTCGCGCACCTGCTGTTCGGTGGCCTCCGGGCGGGTGATGAGCACGGCGGCCAGCTGCACGCCCAGCAGGCGGCCATCCTTCCCCAGGCCGAGCTCGGCCGGCGAGCGGGTTCCCCGGCAGCGGAAGAAGACGCTGGTGAGACCTTCGCCGGCATAGCGCTCCGCGAGCCCATGCACCTCCATGACGGCGCTCCGGTCGGAGGAGAAGGACCAGCGCTCCGTCACCTCGCCGTCGACCTCCACATCCACGGGCGCGAAGGACTTCGTCTCGTCCAGGAAGGAGCGGATCAAGGCGAAGAAGCGCCAGTTCTTCCCGAGCGCGGGATCGGGCAGGAAGGCGAGTCCGCCCGCATCTCCCTGGCTCCACCGCCCGGAGCGTTCGGGGCCGAACCAGATACCCCGCAGCATCTCCGCGGCCTCCGGCTGGGCGGCGCCCGTCTCGGGCTGGGCGCGGAACAGCACCGCCTTGTCACTGGCCATCACCGGCAGCGCGGCGTTGCGGATGCGGCTGACCCGGATACCCATCCGGCGCTCATCCGCCCTTCCATCGGCGCCAGTGCCGAAGCCGGACGAAGCGAGGGTCAGGCAGAGATCGAGTTCCCCGCGCGGCCCGATGCATTGGGCCGGAACCGCCACGTCGATGCTGCGCGGCTGGAGCGGCGGCAGGTCCTGCGTGGCGAGGGGGCGGCCGCCCGCGCTCACCTCCAGCCGGACCTCCTCGGCGCCCGAGACGGGGCGCGCGGCCTCCACCTCCAGGGTCAGCAGCACGCCACCCTGCAAGGCGCCCTGCACGCGCAGCGGAAGCGAGCCGCTGCGGCCGAAGGTCCAACTCGCCGTGCGTTCCGGCCCGTGCCAGTCGCCGCCCAGCGCGGTGCGGACGAGCTCGTCCGTGCTCGACCCCGTGCCAGCGCCGAGCCGCAGCGTCTCGCCGCGCGCAACGTTGAGGCGGGGGCCGGCATGGCCTTCGCCGGCCACATGCAGCATCAGCGAGATGATGCCGAAGGAGAAGGGCTCCTCATTCGCGCCGAGGCCGAGCGCCTGGGGCGAGCGCGCGTCGGAGGCGACGAGGTCGATCACCACCGGTTCCGCCATGGCGCGGACCGCGGCGGGGAGGGGCAGGGAGAGCAGGCGGGGCTCGTCATCCTCGAAGCTCGCCGCGCCGATCTCCACCCCGTTGGCGAGGGCGAGGAGGGTGAAGCCCGACTTGGGCGCCGCCACGGGGCGGAGCCGCAGGTCGAGCACCAGATCCTTTCCGGGCCGGTCCTGCAGCGCCATGCTCAGGCGCGGCCGCTGGTCGGCGCTGTACAGGCCCCAGGCCGGATGCGCGGTCCAGTTCCCGTCTAGGAAGGCGCGGCCGGTCGGGTCCCGCAGCAGGTTGTAGGAGTGGCCCAGCTCCGCCCGCTTCCGGTCCGCCGGCGGCTCTCCGAAATAACCGGCGACGCTGTGCAGGTGGGAGAGGGAGGCGAGCGAGACCTTCGACACGCCGATGCCGACCAGCCGCGGATCGTCGGACTTGGTGACCAGGCGCAGCGGGGTGAGGAAGGCGCTCTCGATCTCGATGGTCACGCCCGCCGCGCGGCGGGCAATCTCGGGCGGGATGACGGCGTGCAGGGTTTGCAGCCCGCCGCCGCGCAGCTGCCAGCGCGCGACGGGGACGCCATTGGCGAGGATCCGGGCCTCGAAGGAGGTACCGGGCAGGGCGAGGGCACGGGCTTCCGCCATGAAGACCAGCGGCCCGTCCGACGGCAGCGCCGGGGCGAAGAGGAGGCTGCTGCTGCCGCTGCTGGCCCAGCATCCCCACTTCTCCAGCGGGTGCCAGCCGGAGCCGCGCAGGCGCGAGGCCGCGATGCGGTCCGCGAAGGGAACCACCGTGCCGAGGATATAGGGCTTGGCGAGCGGCGGCCGGCTTTCGGCGGCCGCCAGAACGTCGAGGAAATGCTCGGCGGACTGTTCCCAGCTGAAGCAGGCATACCCGTCGGCGATGCGGCGCTCCGCCTGTTCGCGGGCGGCGCGGCTGCCGGCGTAGAACTGCACCTTGGTCACCCAGCGTGCCACGTCCAGCGGGTCGATCAGCTCGACCAGCCCTGGCGCGATCTCCGGCACCGACGAGGTGTCGGAGGCGAGGCAGAGCTTGCCGTAGCGGAGACTTTCGGCGACCGGCAGGCCCCAGCCCTCATAGAGGGAGGGGTAAACGGTGAAGATGCTGTTGCGATACAGCCAGTCCAGCGCCTCGTCGTCCACGCCTTCGAGGATGGTGACCACGTCGCGCAGCCGGGCATCGCCGCGCAGGGCGCGGGCCACGTCATGGCCGTTCCAGGCTACGCCGCCGACGATCACCAGGCGCGGGCAGCGCCCGCCCATCCGCTCGTGCAGCTTCAGCCATACGTCATACAGCAGCTTGTGGTTCTTGCGCTGGTGGATGGCGCCGACGGTGAGCACGAAGGGGCGCGAGCCGAGCTGCTGCTCGATGCGGGTGCGCGCCGCGTTGTCCTCGCCGGTCGCGATCTGCTGGATCTCGTCGCCCTCGCGGAAGACCGAGATCTCGGGGATGAACAGCCCCATCACGCGCGCGGCGTATTCCTCCACATCCTTCCGCGTCGCCTGGGAAATGGCGATCACATGGGATGCGCCGTCCAGCAGCATCGTCAGGTTCTGCTCGAAGACCGGGGCGTAGCCGTCGTTGAACCAGAAGGGGAACTTGGTCGGGATGATGTCGTGGATCACGGGCGTCAGGCGCAGCGCGTGGCGGCGCGCGAAGGCGACGACGTTCTCGGCATAGAGCGCGTTCTGCATCCAGCCGCTGCCAGGCACCACGAAATGCGCGCCTTCCGGGACGGTCAGCAGCGGGGCGGGGTTGGTATCGTAATGCGCGAGGAAGCGGGAGAGCTTGCCGGCGCGGATGCCCTCGAAGGGGACTTCGACGAACTGCTTCGCCTTGTTGTTCCACGCCACGAACAGCATGCGCGTGCGGGGATTGGCGCGAAGGGTCAGGGCGAGCGCCGCCTCCACCCGCGCGATGCCGGTCCAGCGCCCCGTGTGGTTCGCGCTGCTCGTCACGTCATAGACGATGGTCACCGGCCGGTCGGCGGGGACGGAGGGAACGGGGGGCGGCGCGGCCTCGGTCTTCCGGGCGCGGGGCGTCAGAGCGCCCGGGTTGCGCTGGCCAAGGGCCGAGAGGGCCTCCGCATACACCGCCTCGGTCCGCTCGCGATGGCGGTCCCAGCTATAGGTCTCGGCGATGAACGCCTTCTGGGCCTCGACGGTGGCGCCGTCGCGCCGCGTCTCATAGGCCTCCATGATGGCCCCGCGGATCGAGGCGGTGTCGCCCGGGTCGCAATAGCGCGCCCAGTCGCCGAAATACTCGCTCTCCCCGGATTCATCGCTGACGACGAGGCTGGCGCCGCTCGCCGCGGCTTCCAGCGCGGCCAGGGGGGCGCCTTCCGCCCAGCTGGGCAGCACGGCGACGCGGGAGGCGGCGAAGGCGGAGGCGAGAAGCGGCGAGTTGGACGGAAGGCGTTCCAGCACATGCACGTTCGGGGAGCGGAAACGCTCCAGCAGCTCGCGATAGGCCGCGTTCGGCGCATGGCCGACGAGCACCAGCGGCACGCCGGTGTCGCGCAGGGCGTGGGCGAGCATGACCTGGTTCTTGCGGGATTCGATTCGGGCGACGCAGAGCACGAAGTCCTTCAGCCCCGTCTCCTGCTCAAAGAGCGCCGGATCGGCCTGACCGAAGATGGTGGTGTCCACGGGGTTGTGGACGACCGTGCCCGCCTTCGGCGCCGCGCCGATCCGCGCCAGCCGGTCGCGCTCGCGTTCGCTGAGGAGGACCACATGGTCGCTCAGCGCTATCATTTCCTGCACGGCGGCGTGGAAGCCGGGCACGGTTTCGGCGATGGGGGCGTCGGGAAGCCTCCGCTCGTCGAGGGCGCGCTTGAACTCCTCGAGCGCGGCGTCCAGCGCGGGGCCCGGCTCGGTGGTGGAGAGAAGCTGGACGAGCCGCCCCTCCCAGAGGTCCTTCAGCGCGAGATTCAGCAGGATGGGCGAGAACACCACCGCCTTCTCGGCACGATGCGCGCGGCGCAGCAGGTCGAGGGCGGACCAGGGCGACCAGCTGTTGAAGGCGTGGACCACATCCACATCGTCGAAGCGCTGGGGCGCGGGGTGGATGCGCAGCTCGGCATCGGTGCCGTTGTCGCGCAGCTCCTTCGCCAGGCGGGGCACGCGGACCGAGGGGCCGCCCTGGGAGCGGTTCTCATTCCCATGCATGAAGATGCCGACGCGCTGCGGGCGGGGCGCCGCCATGCGGGTTTCACCGGCCGGCTTGGCGAGCTTGAGCCCGTGCTGCTTGGCCAGCTTGCGGAAGACGCGGTCATGGCCCTCCGCCCAGCCATCCCAGGTGCGGTCGAGCACGGTGGCGCGCAGGGCGCGCTTCTTCTCCACCAGCTCGAGCAGGACACGGCGGAGATCCGCGGCATCGCCCACCTGGTATTCCACATGCGGGAATTCGGGCACCCAGCCGATGGCGGGGGCGATGATCTCCGTCCCGCAGGCGAGGGCTTCCACAACGCACATGGGCCCGCCCTCATACAGGGCGGGGACGAGAACGTAGTCGAGGCTGCGATAGTAATCCGGCAGCTGGGCGCCGGGCAGTTCCAGCGCCTCTCCCGGCCAGCCCGAGCCGGTGAAGGACCACTCGATCTCCGGGATGTCCATCACCTGGGCGACGATGTGCTCGCCCTTGCGGCCCGTGTGGTAGGTGCGCCCGACGACGCCGATGCGGAGCCTGGGGGCGAAGGTCTCGAGATCGACCCCGGGGGAGATGGTCGTGACCTGGTCGACCCCGGCGTCGCGCAGAACGCCTTCGTAGAGGCGTGCGTGGCAGATGCAGTGCTCCACCGCGCGTGCGGTGTCGAAGAAGCGGTCCCGCGCCTCGCCTTCGGGTTCCAGATGGGCGAAGTAGCCGATTTCCACGGGCGACAGGCGCTTCGTGCGGCAGGAATAGGTAACGTAGTACTGGATGGCCGCCGCTGGGTCCGGCCCGCCGCCAAAGGTCACGTAGGGCAGGCGGTCGGTGATCTCACGGGCTAGCTTCTCGAGGATCCAGCCGCGATCTGAGGTAACGATATTCACGAATGCCATGCAGTTGAACCCGCTTCCCGCGCGTCTGAGCTTGCCACGCGGCGGGCCGGGGCGGCACCGCCAACCCTCCACCCAAACCCGCGCGCGGGGCCACTCGTAAATGTGATCCTAATCCGCGCAGGGCGGGGCTGACCACCGTCAGCATTGTGACAACTTGTCGTTTTCGGAATGATTTCATCGCGCCTCGTCTCGCGGCGGAAGATTCATCTCCGCCGCGGCGAGCGGGCAATATCGATATAGACGCCGCTGCGTTAAACCTGACGGAGGCCAGGGCCGCCATCGTTCCCGCCCGCGACACGGGCCCGGCCCCGCTGGCTGGCGCCGGCAGGGACCGGGCGGCTTCACGGAGGAGCGCTGTTATGCCCATACAGCGCTGTTGTAGAGTAGATTTAGCTGGGGGAACGAGGAGCCGAATGGATCCCATCTATGAGGACGAGGATGTCAGGGTCCTGGGAAACCGGTTTGGCTCCGCACGGGCTGTCGTCACCTTTTCCTCACTGAACGAGCATGAGCGGCCGTTCGGCAAGGACTTCCTCGACCGGCACGAGGTCTCGGGCGTCTATTTCGTGGCCAAATGGAACCATTGGTGGCAGCCCGAGGGATGCCGGACCGGGGCCGAGGCCGCGCGGCTCTACCTGGAGGCGCTGCGCCCGGAATCGGTGATGACCTATGGCTCGAGCATGGGCGGGTTCGGGGCGGCCCTTCACTCCCGCCGCCTGGGCGCGGAGACCGTCCTCATGCTGGCGCCTCAGTTTTCGGTGGACCCGGCCAAGCCGCCCCATGAGACCCGCTGGAAGAAGGAGGCGAGCCGTCTCCGCTTCCTGCAGGACGACCTGGCGGAGGAGATCTCCCTGACGGCGCGCAAGATCGTGGTCTATGACCCGATGACGCCGGACCAGGCCCAGGCGGAGCGTTTCGCGACGCTCCCCCGGACCGAGCTGTTCAAGACCCCCGCGGCCGGGCATGCCATCGGCCACTTCCTGCTGCAGACGAAGATGCTGCAGGACCTGGTGCTAACGGCCCTGGAGGGCCGGCTGCGCTGGGCGGATTACCGGGCCCAGGTGCGGGAGCGCCGGGCTCTTTCGGGAAACTACTGGCACCAGCTGGGGCGGGCCGCCCAGCGGCGGCAGCACGGCTTCGCGCTCGAACTGCTGGGCCGGGGCGCGGCGCTGCGCCCGAAGGATGCGGCCATCCAGACGGATTACGGAAACGCGCTGCTCCGGGCCAAGGCCTATGAGGAAGCCCTGGTCATCTTCCGGCTCGCGGCGGAGCTGGTTCCGGACGCCCCCGCGCCGCTGCGGGGGCAAAGCCTGGCCCTGCGCGGCCTGGGCCGGGCGGAGGAGTCGGTCCTGGCGGCCGAAGCGGCGGTGAGCCGCCGTTCGGGAAGTCCGGATCTGCAGCGCGTCCTGGCGAATGCCCTCGTCGCCGCCGGCCGCCTGGACAGGGCGCTGGAGGTGATGGACGAGACGATCGCCGCAGAGCCGAACAATGCGGAGAACGACCGGCTACGCGGCCAGATCGCCGAGAGGCTGAGGGCGGCCCAGGAGGTTCGGGCCGTGTCCTGACGGCCGCTTCGGCGCGCCTGGGTCATCGGTCGCCGTTTTTTCCTTGACGCACGAATTCGTGATGTGGCCGATGGCGGTGGTGGATCGCGTGGCCGATCCACCCAGTCCAGGGGGATCCCCGCTTGTCCGCCATCGTCCTTCCCTTTCGGCCGCCGGTCCCATCCGTTCTCGGCATGGGCCGGGCAGAGCGTGGCGAGGCCGCAGCCTGGGCGGCCCGGCTGGTGGGCCAATGGGGCGGCACATGGCGGGCGGAGACGCATCTGAGTGAGGAGGGGGAGGCCTGGATCGGCATCGTCACCCCCTCCAGCCCCGGCCTCCGGGAGGAGGATCTCGCGCTGTCCTGGCTGCTTTCCCGCACGCCTGAGGGGATCCGGCTGACCCGCATGCCCTCGGGGCGCGGCGTGGGCCTGTTCCGCCACGTCGCCCAGGCCCTTTCGACCATCGAGGCGGCGGAGAAGCAGCCTCGCGCCCTGGCCTATCGCCGTTCCTGAGGCGGGGGCGGCGCGGCGTCAGCCGATTGTTAGGAATGCAACGCCTATCCTCTGGTGACGCAAGACGCGCGTTCCAGGGAAGGTAGATGCAGGTCCGGTATCACTCCGACGATCGGCCCTATGTCGCCGAATACGAGGTGGGCGACCTCGTCCGGCTCCGCATCAATGAGAGCGGGGAGGGGGCGATGGGGAAAGCGGGGCAGTGGGGCTGCGTGATCGCCGTCGATGGCGCCTCGGGCGCGCAGCTGGATATCCAGCTGGCCGGCTATTCGGAGCGGCGGAACTCGGCCCTGCAGCGCCTCCTCGGCATTCCCCGCAGCATCGTCGTGCCCTGCGACCAGGCAGGCCGTCCGGTCACGCTGCCCACACCCCGGCTGATGCGCAAGGCGGCCCAGTCACCCGTGACCTTGTCCTGGAAGCAGCAGCCCGCGGCGCTGCCCCCCTGGGCCGCGAGCCTGGTCGTGGCGAGCTGCACGTTGATCCTCGTGGTCGCCGCGGCCATCGCGGTTCGCAGCTTCCTGCCCTGAGGATGGAGCGCAGCCGCGTGCTCGCAAGCGGCTGCGGAGATGGGGCGTCCAGCGGCGCAGGCGGGGGCGAGGACTGAGGCATGCTGATCGGCTACGATCCCGAGGGCCGCGCCTATGTGGCCCGGTATGAAATCGGCGATCTGGTCCGGCTCCGCCGCGACGAGACGGGCGATGGGGCCATGGGCAAGGTCGGCGACTGGGGCTGCATCATCGCGATCGAGCGGGGACAGGGCTGGCTGCTCGACATCCAGTTGGCGGGCTATTCGGAGGGGCGCCACTCCGCGCTTCAGCGGCTGCTGGGAATTCCCCGCAAGATCGTGGTGCCCTGCGATGCCTTCGGGATTCCGGTCCCGCTGACCGAACATGCCGGGCTGCGCGCGATCGAGGCCAATATCAGCCGCAAGATGACCAAGGGCCGGTAGCGCTGGCCGGCGCTCTGGCATGGCAGGGTGAAAGCCGCCTAGGATTCCTCCAAACGGAGGAGTGACGCCATGCGAGGTTTCGTCCTGGGCCGCCGGTCCCTGATGCTGGGGGCCGCCGCCCTGCCGCTTGCGGCCCGCCCCGCGGCCGCGGCGGAGGTGCGGGTGATGACCTCGGGGGGGCTGACCGCCGCCTACCGGCTGCTGGCGCCCGATTTCGAGCGGAGCACCGGCAACAGCCTGCACACCGTGCAGGGCGCTTCCATGGGAGCCGCGGCCGACGCCATCCCGCAGCGCCTGGGCCGGGGCGAGCCCGCCGATGTGGTGCTGCTGGCGGCGGACGGGCTCGAATCCCTCATCGCGAAGGGGCTGGCGCAGCCGGGCAGCCGGGTGGACATCGCCCGATCCCTCATCGGCATGGCCGTGCGCTCCGGGGCGCCGAAGCCCGACATCGCGACGGTGGATTCCTTCCGGCAGGCCCTGCTGAACGCGCGCTCCATCGCCTATTCGGCGAGCGCGAGCGGCGTCTATATCGAGACGGAGATGTACAAGCGCCTGGGGATCCACGACCAGGTGATGCCGAAGAGCCGGCGCATCTATAGCGAGCGGGTCGGCACGGTCGTCGCGCGCGGAGAGGCGGAGATCGGCTTCCAGCAGGTGAGCGAGCTGCTGCCGATCGAGGGGATCGAATATGTCGGAACCATCCCGGAGCCGGTGCAGCACCCGACGATCTTCTGTGCCGGGCTGGCGGCGGGCGCGCGCGAGCCGGAGGCGGCGCGGGCGCTGATCCGCTTCCTGGCCTCGCGGGAGGCGGCGCCGGTGCTCACCCGCACCGGGCTCGAACCCATGGCCGGGCCGAGCTGAGGCGGAGCCGGCCGGCAGGGCGCGCCCGGCCGGCCGCCGCCCGCGCGGGCGAAGTTCCGCTCAGCGCCAGCCGAGGGCCGGCGCGACCTGCTTCAGGACGCCCTCGATGACATGGGCGCAGTACTCCACCCCCAGCTGGTTCGGGACGGTGAGAAGGAGGGTGTCGGCCTCCGCGATGGCTTCGTCCTTGCGGAGTTCTTCCACCAGCGCCTCGGGCTCGGCGTTGTAGCCGCGGCCGAAGATCGCGCGGGTCTTCTCATCGAGCAGCCCGACCTGGTCCCGTTCCTTTCCGCCCCGGCCGAAATAGGCGCGGTCCCGGTCGTCGATCAGCGGGAAGATGCTGCGGCTGACGGAGACCCGAGGCGTGCGCGCATGGCCGGCTTCCTTCCAGGCGGCGCGGTAGGCCTGGATCTGGCGGGCCTGCTGGATGTGGAAGGGTTCGCCGGTCTCGTCGTCCTTCAGCGTGGAGCTTTGCAGGTTCATGCCCTGCTGGGCCGCCCAAACCGCCGTGGCGTTCGAGCCGGAGCCCCACCAGATGCGGTCGCGCAGCCCTTCCGAATGGGGTTCGAGACGCAGCAGGCCGGGCGGGTTGGGGAACATCGGCCGCGGGTTGGGCTGGGCGAAGCCCTGGCCGCGCAATGTCTCCAGGAAGGCCCCGGTGTGGCGGCGGCCCATATCCGCGTCGCTTTCCCCCTCCGCGGGTGCGTAGCCGAAATGGCGCCAGCCATCGATCACCTGTTCCGGTGACCCCCGGCTGAGGCCGAGCTGGAGGCGGCCGCCGCTGATGAGGTCCGCCGCACCGGCCTCCTCGGCCATGTAGAGGGGGTTCTCGTAGCGCATGTCGATGACGGCGGTGCCAAGCTCGATCCGGCGCGTTCTCGCGCCCATGGCGGCCAGGAGCGGGAAGGGGGAGGCGAGCTGGCGGGCGAAATGGTGGACGCGCACATAGGCGCCGTCCGCGCCCAGCTCCTCGGCTGCCACGGCCAGTTCGATCGACTGCAGCAGGGCATCGGCCGCGCTGCGGGTGGCGGAATGGGGCGAGGGTGTCCAGTGGCCGAAGGACAGGAAGCCGATGCTCTTCATCAGGGGGGCGTGCTCCAGCGGGGCGGGCCGTCAGCGGAGGGAAGGGGCCTCGGCCCCGGGGTGAAGGCCGCGCCTTTCCTGGCCGGGAATATGGGGTGGAACCCGGCCCCCGGCTCATCACCGCCGTGGATGGCCGTCATGTCCGGATGAGGGTTGGTCGGGCGGCCCGGAGGCTTCAGCCGGCGCCGTTCCGGCCGAGGGTCGCCCGCAATTCCTCCACCGACATGAGGTCGGCGTATTTCTGGCCCATGTCGAAGAGATTGGCTTCATGCGGGCCGATGGCGCGGTCCCCCACGCAGTCGGTCACCACGATGGGGCGAAGGTTGTGGGCGGATGCGTCGATGACGCTGGCGCGGACGCAGCCGCTGGTGGTGCAGCCGGCGACGAGGACCGTGTCGATCCGGCGGAAGGCGAGCCAGGATGCGAGGTCGGTGCCGAAGAAGGCGCTCGCATGGCGCTTGCGGATCACCACCTCGCCGGGAAGCGGCGCCACCTCCTCGACGATCTGGGACAGGGGGTTGGTCTCGGTCAGCTTGCGCAGGGCCGGGACCTTGAGGGTGAAGGAGCCGCAATCCGAACCGTCATCGGCGTAGACGACGCGGGTATGGGCGACCGGCCAGCCCTGGGCGCGGGCGATCGCCAGGAGTTCCTTCGTGCGGGTGATCGCCTCCCCGATGTTTCCGCCGCCGAAATGGGCCGGATCGGTGAAGCCGAGGACGAAGTCGATCACCAGCACGGCCGGGGCCTGGCCCAGGCCCAGGGGGGTGGCGAAGCCCTGCTGGCGGTAGATGTCGAGCTCGTCCGGCATGGGGTCCTCTGCGGCGGATGCGTGGCGGTAAGCAATGGGCCTGCCAGCGGGGAGGCCGGTGCTGACACCCGGCCTGCCACGATATTGTGCACAAGAGGCCGGAACTGCCCAGAGAGGGCGCTGTCGTGTCGCTGGGTGGCCCCGATGCGCTGATGAGCGCGCTTGAAGGCGGCCAAGGCGTTGTACACAATCCGCGCTCAGGCCGCGGAGGCCGATGGCGGAGGGGTTCGCGATGGCGGAGCATGGCTCGGAGGCCCGGCGCGGCCGCGTGCTGATCGTGGGCGCGGGCCCCGTCGGCATGGTGGCGGCGGCCTGCCTGGAGGCGGAGGGCATTCCCGTCACCGTGGTGGAGGCGGAGCGGGACCTGCCGGATGGGCTGCGGGCCTCCACCTTCCACCCGCCCACCCTCGACATGCTGGAGCGGTTCGACCTGTCCCGCCGGCTGGTGGAGCAGGGGCTGATCTGCCGCTACTGGCAGTTCCGGGACCGGAAGGCGGGCCCGGTGGCGACCTTCGACATGGAGTTGCTCCGCGGGGAGACCAACCACCCCTACCGGCTGCAATGCGAGCAGTGGCGGCTGACCCGCCTGCTGCGGGAGCGCCTGCAGGGCCGGCCCGGGGTGGAGTTCCTGTATGACTCCCGCGCCGTGGAGGCGGGGCAGGATGCCGATGGCGTCTGGCTGGAGGTCGAGCGGGAGGATGGCAGCCGGGAGCGGCTGGAGGGCGCCTGGCTGATCGGCGCGGACGGCGCGCGCAGCGCGATCCGCAAGTCGCTCGGCGTGGCCTTCGACGGGCAGACCATTCCCGAACTCTACCTCACGCTTTCCACTCCCTTCGCCTTCCATGACGCGATCCCGGCGCTGTCCAACATCGCCTATATCTCGGACCCCGATGAGTGGTTCGTGCTGCTGCGCACGAAGAGCCTGTGGCGGCTGCTGCTGCCAACCGATGCGAGCGAGCCGGCGGAGGTGATGCTGTCCGATGCACGCATCCAGGAGCGGATGCAGCAGGTGCTTCCGACCGGCCAGCCCTACGAAATCCGGCACCGCACCGCGTATCGGGTGCATGAACGGGTGGCGGAACGCTACGTGGCGGGACGCATCCTGCTGGCGGGCGATGCGGCGCATGTGAACAACCCGCTGGGCGGGATGGGCATGAATGGCGGCATCCATGACGCGTTCAACCTGGCCGAGAAGCTGGCCGCCGTGTGGAAGGGCGCGGAGGCGTCGCTGCTCGGCCGCTATGAGCGGCAGCGGCGCAAGGTGGCGCTGGACGTGGTGCAGGCGCAAGCGCTGCGGAACCGTGCGACGCTGAACCAGCGCGACCCCGCGGTGCGCGCGGCCGCGCTGGACGAGCTGCGGCGCACGCAGGACGATCCCGCGCGGCATAAGGAGCACTTGATGCGAAGCTCCATGATCCGCTCCCTGCGGGAGCTGGATGCGGTGGCGTGAGGGGATGGGGGGAGGCGGTGCCTCCCCGTTCAATCCGCCGTGGCGCCCGTCGCCTCGATCACCGGGCGCCATTTCGCCGTTTCGGCGGCCATCCAGCGGCCGAATTCCTCACGCGAGGTGGGGCGGGGGATGGAGCCGAGATCGATGATGCGCTGGCGCAGCGCGGGCTCGTTCAGCGCGGCCACGATCTCCTGGTTCAGCCGCTCCAGGATGGGCTCGGGCACGCCGGTGGGTGCCACCACGCCGAACCAGCCCATGGAGGTGATGTTGAGCCCCGACTCCTGCAACGTCGGTACATCCGGAAAGGCCGGCAGCCGCTCCAGCCCCGTGACGGCGAGCGGGCGCATGCGGCCGCTTTTCGCCATCTCGGCCACGGCCGAGACGGATTGGAAGAGGACCTGCACGCGGCCCTCCATCATGTCCGTGTTGAGCTGGCCGGAGTTGTTGTAGGGGATGTGCTGCATCTGCAGCCCGTTCGCGAGAGCGAATTGCGCGCCCGCCAGGTGCTGCGAGGAGCCGGCGCCGACGGAGCCATAGTTCACCTCGCCCGGATGTGCCTTCGCATAGGCGATGAACTCGGCGAGGTTGCGCGCCGGGAGCGAGGGCGAGACGACCATCAGGTTCGGCGTGAGGGCGATGAGCGAGACCGGCACGACGTCCTTCTCGGGGTCGAAGGGCAGGGACTTGTAGAGCCAGCGGTTCACCGCGTTGGAGGCGATGGAGCCGAGGCCGATCGTGTAGCCGTCCGGCGCGCTGCGGGCGATGGCGGCCATGCCGATATTGGTGCCCGCGCCGGGGCGGTTCTCCACCAGCACGGGCTGGCCGAGACGCGCCGTCAGCCGGTCGCACAGGAGGCGGGAGAGGACGTCACCGGCGCCGCCGGCAGGGCCTGTGGCGATGTAGCGGATCGGCTTGCCCGGCCAGCTTCCCGTGCCCTGGGCAGAGGCGAGGCGTGGCGCCGCGAGAAGGGCGGCGGCACCGAGCAGGCGGCGGCGTGGGATGGGCATGGCGGGTCCATTCCGTTGCGGTTGGCATCATCGATGCAGGTTCCGCCGAGATCAATGCACGGATCGCGCCAGGATGGCGCGGCCTTTCGGAAGGAGCGAGAGAATGGCTGACGTCCTGGGCTATCGCCGCAAGTTCGGCGTGATGGGTCCTTCCACGAACACGGTGGTGCAGCCGGATTTCGACATGATGCGGCCGCCGGGCGTGACTGCGCATTACAGCCGGATCTTCACGCCGAACGCGAAGGCCGTGAGCAACGAGACCTTCAAGGCGGGGTCGCTGGTGATCGCCGAGGGCACGCTGGACGCGGTGCGCAGCGTGATGACCTGCGAGCCGGACTACCTCGTGATGGGGATGTCCGCCGTGACCTTCTATGGCGGAAAGGCGGGGGCGGAAGCCTGGCGGGACGGGATCGTGAAGGCGGCCGGGATCGGGGTGAGCTGCGGCAGCCTCGCGGTCACCGCCGCGCTGCGGCGCTATGGCGTGGGGAAGGTCGCCTTCCTCTCGCCCTACTATCCCGTCGCGAATGCGGAGGTGCGGCGCTACCTCACGGAGGAAGGCTTCACCGTGGTGCGGGACACCTGCCTGCAATGCCCCTCCTGGACCGCGATCGCGGAGGTGACGCCGGAGGAGCTGCGCGTGCGGCTGCGGGAGCTGGATGGGCCGGATGTGGAGGCGATCGTGCAGGTGGGCACCAATCTCTCCATGGTGCGGCTGGCTGCGGCGGCGGAGATGTGGCTGGGCAAGCCGGTGATCGCCATCAACACCGCGACCTGGTGGCATGCCCTGCGGGAGAACGGGATCGCCGACCGCATGGAGGGGTTCGGGCGGCTGCTGTCCGAGTTCTGAAGGCGCGCCGCATCGGGATGGGAGACGCAGATGGCGAAGGCGGCGCAGCAGGCCTATGAGGCGATCCGCGGCCGGATCCTGAGCGGGGAGTTCCCGCCCGGGCTGCAGCTGCGCGAGGAGATGCTGGCGCGGGAGATCGGCGTCAGCCGCACGCCGATCCGCGACGCGCTGCGCCGCCTGTTGGCGGATGGGCTGGTGGAGACCACGCCGAACCAGGGCAGCTTCGTCTCGGCGCCGACGCCCGAGGAGATGCGGGAGGTCTTCGAGCTGCGTGTGCTGCTGGAGGGATTCGCCGCGCGCAAGGCGGCCTCGCGGATCACCGAGGCGCAGCTTTCGGAGATGGAGCGGCTCGCGGATGCGATGGAGGCCATGGCGGGCGACACCGATGCCCGCGTGACCGGTTTCGCCGAGCTGAACGCGGGCTTTCACCTCCTGCTCGCCAGGGCGGCGGGGTCGCCGCAGCTGGAGGGCATGCTCGTCCGCGTGTTCCGGTCGCCGCTCGTGCTGCTGAAGCAGTACCGGCTGGGTGAGGATGTGGGGATCGAGCGGTCCAACCGGCAGCACCGGGAGATCCTCGCCGCACTGCGCGCGCGGAATGCGGAATGGGCTTCGCTGGCCGTGAGCGCGCATCTCGTCTCCACCATTCCCGAGACGCTTGAGGCAGCGGCCGTCTGATCACTGCCACGGCCGGGTCGGTGCCCCGGGATGGGCTGGGCCGGACCACGCGACAGTGAGCGCAGGCTTCAGGGGCGCGGGGGCCTGAGGCGAGCCCTTTTTCCGTCGCTTTCGTGCAAGAAGCGCGGTGCGCGCGCCTGGCAGTCTGGGATCGGATGTCGGAGCGCCGAACGATGCATGACCGCTGTCGCCATCATTCCATGATCAGGCGCGTCACGCCCGGAACACGGGGCTGTGCGGAATGCCTGGTCATCGGATCGGCCTGGGTCCACCTTCGCTTGTGCCGGAGCTGTGGGCATGTCGGCTGTTGCGACAGTTCGCCGCATCGCCACGCCAGGGCGCATTTCCAGGCGACCGGGCACCCCGTCATCGAGGGATATGATCCGCCGGAAGGCTGGGGCTGGTGCTACCTGGACGAGGTGGAGGTCGATCTCGGGGAGGAGCCGACGCCACAGCTCGGCCCGATACCGCGCTTCTTTTAGTCCGTTCGCGCGGGCGCGGCGGGGCTGCTTCCCCTGCCCATCCTCCCGCCCGGCCAGAGGAGGCCCGCCATGACGACGCCACCCGACCAGCCCTCGCCTGACCCCGCCGATCCCTATGCCCGGACGGAGCAGATCTTCCCGCGGCTGACGGCCGACATGGTGCGCCGCGCCATGCCCTATGGAAGGGAGGAGGTGTTCCCCGAAGGCGCCACGCTCTACCGGCGCGGAGACCGTGTCGTGGACTTCTTCATCGTCCTCGATGGCGCCATCGAAGTGCTCGCACCCTATGTGGAGGAAGGACGGCCGGACGTGGTCCTCACCGTCCATGGCCAGCACCGCTTCACCGGCGAGCTGGACCTTCTCAACGGACGGGAGACGCTCGTTTCCGCCCGCGCGCGGCCCGGCTCCCGCCTGCTGCGGATCGAGCGCCCGCGCTTGCAACGCATGCTGCAGACCGAGACCGATATTGCGGAGCTGGCCATGCGGGCCTTCATCCTGCGGCGGATGGGGTTCATCCAGCATGGGCATGGCGGCGCCATCCTGATGGGGGCCATCCATACCGCCGGGCTTCTGGCGCTCCAGCGCTTCCTCGGGCGGAACGGCTATCCGCATGAGGTCGTGGATATCGACCGCGATCCCCACGCCCCGGCCCTCATCGCGGCCTTTGGCCTTCGGCCCGAGCAGTTCCCGGTGGTGATCCTGCCCGGGCAGAAGGTGCTGTACGATCCGGGCACCGGCGCGCTGGCGGATGCGTTGGGCCTGACGGAGGCGATCGGGCCGGAGGAGGTGTTCGACGTGGCCGTGGTCGGCGCGGGGCCGGCCGGGCTCGCGGCGGCGGTCTATGCGGCATCGGAGGGGCTGCGGACCATCGTCATCGAGGGGATGGCGCCGGGCGGGCAGGCGGGTACGAGCTCGCGGATCGAGAACTACCTGGGCTTCCCCACCGGCATCTCCGGCCAGGCCCTGGCCGGGCGCGCGCAGATCCAGGCGCAGAAATTCGGTGCGCGGCTCGCCATTTCCCGCATGGTGACGGAGCTGGATTGCAGCGGGCATCCCTACCGCGTGGTGATGGAGGATGGCCGCTCCGTCGCCGCCCGGGCCGTCGTGGTTGCGAGTGGCGCCCGTTATCGCAAGCTCAACCTGCCGCGCTACGAGCATTTCGAGGGCCAGGGCATCCATTACGCGGCGACCGCCATCGAGGGCCGGCTCTGCCCGGGAGAGGAGGTGATCGTCGTCGGCGGCGGCAATTCGGCCGGGCAGGCGGCGATGTTCCTGTCGCGCATCGCCAAGCGCGTTCACATGCTCGTCCGCGCGGAAGGGCTGGCCGCCACCATGTCGGACTATCTGGTTCAGCGGATCGCCGCGACCGAGACCATCGCCTTGCGCCCGAGATCCACGATCACCGCGCTCGGCGGCGACGATGCGTTGGAGGAGGTGAGTTGGTTCGACGGGCCCACGGGACAGACCGTCACCCGGCCCGTGCGCAACGTCTTCGTCATGATTGGGGCGGAGCCGAACACGGCCTGGCTGGGCTCCTGCCTCTCGCTCGACAGCCAGGGCTTCGTCGTGACCGGGCGGGATGCGGATGGCGTGCCGCTGCCCGACAGCTTCGCCAGCAGCCGGCCGGGCATCTACGCCGTCGGGGATGTCCGTTCGAGCTCGACCAAGCGCGTCGCCTCGGCGGTGGGGGAAGGCTCGGTCGTGGTGCAGTCCATCCACCGCTATCTCGGCGGGCTATGAGGGCGTGCCTTCCGGCATGCGGCGGGCGAAGCCCGCGCCGCGTGGCCGGAGCGGTCGCCTCCTAGCTTTCGAGGAGCCAGACGGAGAACAGCCCGTCCGGGTCCGTCCAGGTCGCGGCCGCCTGCCAGCCCGCGGCTTCGGCGATCCGCCGCAGGCGCTCGGGGCGGTATTTGTGGCTGCTTTCCGAATGGATGCTCTCGCCCGCGGCGAAGCGGAAGATGCGCCCGGCAAGCCGCACGGATTGCGCGCGGTGGGAAACGAGATGCATCTCGATCCGCTCGGCCTGGGCATTCCAACGGGCCTCGTGGCCGAAGGCGCGCTGGTCGAAATCGGCGCCGGCTTCGCGGTTCAGGCGGCGCAGCAGGTTCAGGTTGAAGGCGGCCGTGACGCCGGCGGCGTCGTCATAGGCTGCCTTCAGCACGGAGACGTCCTTCACCAGATCCGCGCCGAGCAGCATCCGCGCCCCCGGGCGCAGCGTCACCCGCGCGCGCCGCAGGAAGGTCACGGCCTCCTCCGGCTCGAAATTGCCGATGGTGGAGCCTGGGAAGAAGCCGAGATGCGTGGTGCTTCCCTCCGCCCGTCCGGCGAGTTCGAAGGACTGGCTGAAATCGGCCACCACCGGGTGGATGCGGAGCGCGGGCAGGGCCGAGGCCACGCGCGAGGCCGCGGCCTCCAGCCATTCCGGCGCGATGTCCACGGGCAGGTAGGCCACGGGCTCGGCCAGCGCCCGGAGAAGCTGGACCGCCTTCACTCCATCGCCCGGGCCGAACTCGACGACCGCCGCGCCCGGGCCGATGGCCCGGGCGATCTCCGGGCCGCTCCGCTCCAGGATCCGCATCTCCGTGCGGGTGGGGTAGTATTCCGGCAGGCGGGTGATCGCCTCGAACAGCCGGGCCCCCTCCGCGTCGTACAGCCATTTGCAGGGCAGGGTCTTGCGCGGCGCGGAGAGGCCGGCCAGCGCATCCGCGGTCAGGGCGGCGCGCTGCAGCTCGGCGGGATCGCGGGACAGGGCGTCGCTCATGCCGCATCCTCCGCCAGGCGCAATCCGCTGAACTGCCACCGGGCGCCGGGCGGGAAGAAGTTGCGGTAGCTGGCGCGCGAATGGCCCGGCGGGGTCGCCAGGGAACCGCCGCGCAGCACCATCTGGTTGATCATGAACTTGCCGTTGTATTCGCCGACGGCGCCGGCCCAGGGCCGGAAACCGGGATAGGGGCGATAGGCGCTGGCGGTCCATTGCCAGGCCACGCCATCGGCATCGCGCAGCCCGGGAAGGGTCGCGGCGGCTTCCCATTCCTGTTCGCTCGGCAGGCGCTTTCCCGCCCAGCGCGCGAAGGCATCGGCTTCGTACCAGGAGACATGGCGGACGGGGCGGGCGGGATCCACCGGCCGCAAGCCGCCCGGCCCGAACTGCGACCAGCCATCCTCCTGCCGTGCCCAGTGGAGCGGCGCTTCCCAGCCCTGGGCCTGACGCTCGGCCCAGCCGTCGCTCATCCAGAGGAGCGGATCGCCATAGCCGCCGGCCTCCATGAAGGCCAGCCACTCGCCATTGGTCACCAGCCCGTCCGCGATGCGATAGGGGGCGAGAAGCGCCGCGTGGCGTGGCGTCTCGTTGTCGAAGACGAAGCCGTGCCCGTCATGGCCGATCGACACCACCCCCTCCGGGCCATCGAGCCATCTCGTGGTCCCCGATGCGGCGGGTTCCTGCCAGGCGGGATCATAGGCCGGGCGAAGCGGGTTCAGGCTGAGGGCATGCAGGATGTCGGTGAGCAGCAGCTCCTGGTGCTGCTCCTCATGCTGCAATCCAAGCTCGATCAGGGGCAGCGCCTCGGCGGGCGGGTCGCGCAGCAGAACGTCCATGGCCTCGTCCACGGCCGCGCGATAGGCAGCCACCTCCGCGCAGGACGGACGGGTCAGCATGCCGCGGCGGGGCCGGGCGTGGCGCGGGCCCGCGGCTTCGTAATAGGAGTTGAAGAGGAAGGCGTATTCCTCGCGCTGCGCCCGGTAGCCGGGAAGATGGGGCTTGAGCACGAAGGTTTCGAAGAACCAGGTGGTGTGGGCGCAGTGCCATTTGGTCGGGCTGGCATCGGGCATGGACTGGACAAGCTGGTCCTCGGGCGAGAGAGGGGCTGCCAGCGCCTCCGTCCTGGCGCGCACGGTGCGGTAGCGCGAGGAGGAGGATGCAACGGCGTCGGCCGGCGTCGCGGACATCATGTTCATGCGTTGGCCTGTCCCGTTCCTGCCCTGAAGTGGCGATGCGCGACCCGGGCTGCCCGCTTCCTCTCGGGAAGATGGTGCGCGCGATCGCTTTGTCGAGCTAAACCCGGCCGGTCGGCCCGGCTTGTCCGTTCCCGCCGCCCTGTTCGCGCTCGTCGTGACGGCGGGGGCCGCATGCTTGCCGGGGCTTCCGCGGCAGGTAAGCTGCCGCCGCATGATTGGCCAGGAGAGCGCGATCCTTCCTCCTTCCTCCGGACCGCCGGCGGCCGATGGAAACTGGCGCTTCGGCAATGTCGGTCGCCTGATGCACCGGGGCGTCGCGCGTTTCGAGGCGCAGGTCATGCGCCTGCTGCATCATCGCGGCTTCACGGAGGTGCGCGCCGTCCATGTCGGCGTCACCCGCAACCTCGATTTCCAGGGAACGCGCGCGATCGAGATCGCCCGCCGCGCGGGCATGACGAAGCAGGCGATGGGGGAGCTGATCGACCAGTGTGAGGCCATCGGCCTGGTCCGGCGGGAGCCGGATCCGAGCGACGGACGCGCGAAATTCGTTCTCTTCACCGCGCGCGGATTCGCCTTCATGGAGAGCTTCCGCCTGGCCGTGGCCGAGACGCAGGCGGAGATGGAGGCCGAGATCGGGGCGGAGTGCATGGCGGCGCTGCTGGAAGGGCTGGGCCGATATGCCGCGGGGCCGCGCCAGCCCGGGCCCGTGCCCCAGGAGGAGCGGCCTGCGCCGCCTGAGGGGCGCTAGGGCATCCCCGCCGGCCAGGCGCGGGAGGTAAGGCGTTCAACCCGCCGTGATCTTCGCTTCCCGGATCACCGCGGCCCAGCGGGCATGGTCCCGCGCCACCAGGGCGCCGAATTCGGCTGGCGTGCCGGGGGTGGGGACCATGCCCTGGGCCCGCAGGGCCTCCGCCGTGGCGGGGTCGGCCAGCCAGGCGTTGAAGTCGGCGTTCAGCCGGCGCACGAAATCCTCGGCCAGTCCGGCGGGCCCCAGCACGCCGAACCAGAGATCGGCCTGCACGCCGGGGAAGCCCGCCTCCGCAAGGGTGGGCACGTCCGGGGCAACGGCCGAGCGGCGTTCCCCGCCCACGGCCAGGATGCGGATCTGGCCGGACTGCGCGAGCGGCAGGGCGACATGGATGGGCAGGACCATGGCGGCCACGCGCTTGCCGATCAGGTCCTGAATGGCCGGCGCCGTGCCACGATAGGGAACATGGTTGAGGTCCAGCTTCGCGGTGAGCGCCAAGAGCGCCATGCTCAGATGATGCGGCGTCCCGTTGCCGGGGGAGGCGTAGTCCACGGCGCCGGGCCGGGCGCGCGCCAGCTCCGCGAAGGCGCGGGCGTCTTGCGCGGGCACATCGGGGTTGACCACCAGTGCCAGGTCGCCCCGCGTCAGAAGCGCGATGGGGGTGAAGGCCTGGACGGGGTCGTAGGGCACCTGCGGGAACAGGCTGGCATTCATCACGAAGGTGTTGGCCTGCATCATCAGCGTGCGTCCGTCCGGGGCCGCGCGCGCGACGAATTGCGTGCCGATCACGCCGCTGGCGCCGGCGCGGTTATCCGCCACGATGGGTTGGCCCAGGCGTGGCTGCAGGAAGGGAGCCGAGAGGCGGGCGAGGATGTCGGGCCCCGTCCCGGCCGTGTAGGGCACGATCATGGTGACCGGCCCATCGGGCTGCGTCGCGGCGCGGGCCCGCTTCGCGGCGAGAAGGGGCGCGAGGAACGGGACGGCTGCCAGCGCGCCGAGCCCGCGGCGCGGGATGGAGGGGTTGCGCAAGGACGTTTCCCGTTCGTTGTTCGTTGGATTGGTCCGAGGATGGGCAAGTCCTCCGAGCCCTGTCAACGAACAAAAGTCACGCTGCCTGACGACATTGACCACCTTCGGACCGCGTGGTTCCTTGCCGGAAATCATCGGCTCGCAACGCGCCGGGCCCGCATGAACGGGAACGCCAGGAATGAGTGACAGGGACCAGGACGCGTCGCAGGTCGTCATCGTGGGCGGCGGGCCTGTCGGCCATGGCCTCGCCCTTTCGCTCGGCCAGCGCGGCGTGCGTTCGATCCTGGTGGAGCGCTACACCACCCCTTCGCCCATTCCCAAGGGGCAGAACCTGAACCAGCGCACGATGGAGCAGTTCCACTTCTGGGGCGCGGAAAAGGCGCTGCGCGCCGCCCGCACCATCCCGCCCGAATACGGCATGGGCGGCCTGACCGCTTACGGGACCCTGCTCGGCGACTATCAGCACGACTGGCTGCAACGCGAACTGGTCGGCCGCTACTACCACACCGGCAATGAGCGCCTGCCGCAATATGCGACCGAGGCCGTGATGCGCGCGCGCGCCGCGGAGCAGCCGGAGATCACCGCGCTGTATGGCTGGACGGCGGAGGCGGTGGAGCAGGATGCGGATGGCGTGCGCGTCACCGTCGCCGAGCGCGACGGGCCCGGGCGCCGCACCCTCCGCGCGCGCTACGCGGTCGGGTGCGACGGCAGCCGATCGACGGTGCGCGAGGCCGCCGGCATCACCCAGACCCGTTCGGACCACGACCGGCTGATGGTTCTGCTCGTCTTCCGCTCCACCGGGCTGCACGAGCTGCTGAAGCGATATCCCGGCAAGTCCTTCTTCAACGTGATCCATCCGGAGATGAAGGGCTACTGGCGGTTCTTCGGGCGCGTGGACCTCGGGACGACCTGGTTCTTCCACGCCCCCGTTCCCGCCTCCACCACGAAGGACAACACCGACTTCCGCGCGCTGCTGCACGAGGCCGCCGGCGCGGAGTTCGACGTGGAGATCACGCATGTCGGCTTCTGGGACCTGCGCTTCGCCGTGGCCGACACCTATCGCCAGGGCCGCCTTTTCATCGCGGGTGACGCGGCGCACAGCCACCCGCCCTATGGCGGCTATGGCATCAACACGGGGCTGGAGGATGCGGCGAACCTCGCCTGGAAGCTGGCCGCCAGCTTCGGGGGATGGGCCGGCCCGGCGCTGCTCGATTCCTACAGCGGCGAGCGCCAGCCCGTCTTCGCCTCCACCGCCCGCGACTTCATCGAGCGGTCGATCCACACGGACCGCGACTTCCTCGCCGCCCATGACCCGGCGCGGGACCGCGCGGCCTTCGAGGCCGCCTGGCGGGAGCGTAGCTCCGGCGCGCTGACCGAGGTCGCCTCCTTCGAACCGAATTACGAGGGCTCGCCCATCGTCTCCGGCCCCGCCGGCGGGCGCCCCAGTGCAATCGGCTCCCACGCCCTCGCGGCGCGGCCCGGGCACCACCTGACGCCCGAGCCCCTCGCCAACGGGCAGAACGTTTACGAGGCGCTCGGCACCGGCTTCACGCTGCTCACGCCTGAGCCCGAAGGCACGACGGCTGCCGCCTTCCGGACCGCCGCCGCCGCGCGCGGCATTCCGCTGGACGTGCTGACCATCGGCGAACAGGCGAGGGCCGACTACGCCGCGGACCACATTCTCGTCCGCCCCGACCAGTTCGTCGCCTGGGCGGGCGGGGAAGGCACCCCCGATGCCGTGCTCGCCCGCGCCGTGGGCGCGGCCTAGCGACCCCTTGAAGAGGCGGGGCGGTTCGCCGATCCGGCGGACCATCCGCCGCGCCACGGGCGCATGGAACAGGTGAGGAGACGAGATGTCCGACGATGCGTTGCTGCGCCGCCTCCAGGTGATGGAGCTCGTGCAGAACTGGGCCGTCTGGCGGGATGCGGGGGATTGGGAGCGGTTCCGCACGGTCTGGGCGCCGGAGGGACGGATGATGGCCACCTGGTGCCAGGCCCCCGCGGAGGGCTTCATCAAGGCGAGCCAGGAGGGATGGGCGAAGGGCGTCTCCATCCTGCATTTCCTCGGCGGCTGCTCGGTGGACATCGCGGGCCGCCGCGCGATCGCGCAGACGAAGATGACCATTTCCCAGCGCGCGCCCGTGCATGGCGTGCTGGTGGACGTGGTCTGCACCGGCCGCTTCTACGACTTCATCGAGGAGCGGGAGGATGGCTGGAAGATCGTGCTGCGGCAGCCGATCTACGAGAAGGACCGCATGGACCCGGTGAGCCCGGCCGAGCGGCTCGAGCTCGACCCGGAGCTCCTGGCCCGCTTCCCCGAGGGTTACCGCCACCTCGCCTATCTGCAGACCGGGATCGGCTATGAGGTGAAAACCGACATGCCCGGGCTGAAGGGGGAGAAGGTGCAGGCCCTCTATGCCGCGGGCGCCGCTTGGCTCGGCGGCGGGGCGCTGCGCTGGGAGGAGTGAGGGCGCACCCGGCGCGTATCCCGCGCCGGGCCCCCCTTTTTTGCCTGCTCAGGGCCCCGGCGGCGCCTTCACTGCGCCAGCCCGATCTCGCGCAGGAAGCTGGAGGCGTTGCGATACTCCTCCTCCAGCCGGGCGCCGAAGGCCGCGGCGGTGAGGGGAGGGGCGATCTGTCCGGTCCTCGCCGCGATCTCGCGATAGGCATCCCTCTGCACGGCATCGAGGCAAGCGCGTTCAAGCCTTTGCAGCACGGCCTCGGGCGTGCCGCGGGGTGCCATGATGCCGCCGAAGCCGCGCCAGCTCACGGGCTGGCCAAGCTCCTTCAGCGTCGGCACCTCGGGGAGGGCCGGCTGCCGCTCGTCGGCCACCACGGCCAGCACGCGCAGGCCCGTGCCGCGGATCGTGGCGAAGGTGGACATGGAGAAGGCTATCGCGCCCGACTGGGTGTCGAGGATCATCTGCGGTGAGCTGCGATAGGGGACGGGCGTCATCCGCAAGCCGTTCCGCCGCGCCAGTTCCAGCGCGACGAGGTTGCCCACCGTGCCCGGCCCCGCATCGCCCCAGGAAAGCGCATCCGGCCTCGCCTTCGCATCGGAGAGAAGGTCATTGAGCGTCCGGTAGGGCGAGTTCGCCGGGACGGCGACGACGAAGATGTTCTCGAAGGTCTGGCAGACCGGCTCCAGCGCGCCCCAGGCATAGGGCAGGCCCCGCACGAGGAAGGGAAGGGTGGTGAGCATGCCCGAGGGGCCGAAATAGAGGGTGGCGCCGTCCGGCTTCGCCGTGGCCGTCGCCGCCGCGCCCACGGCGCCGCCGCCCCCGTCCCGGTTCAGCACCACCACGGCGGTGCCGCCGCCCAGCGAGGCGCGGAGCGCCTCCGCGAAGGGGCGGGCCATGATGTCCACCACGCTGCCGGCGGAGAAGGGCACGATGAGGGTGACGGCGCGGGGGACGCCCTCCTGCGCCCGGGCCGGGCGGGCGGCGATGGCGGCCAGGGCGGCGGTGCCCAGAACTCTGCGTGCGATCATGCTCGTCTCCTCCTCGCACCCCTTGTTGGGGCCTTGCTTCCGCTCAACGGGGCTTCCGCTCAGCGGGCGGGCTCGATGGCCCGCAGCAGTTCGGCCTTCTCGGCCACGTCTCGTGCCAGGCGCTCGGCGAAGGCGGCCGCGCCCGTGTGGTAGGCGGCGGGCTGCAGCGCCCGGCGGGCGGCGGCGCGGTACACCTCGTCCGTCGCCACCTCCGCGCAGGCGGCCTCCAGCAGTGCGATCCGCTCCGGCGGCGTGCCGGCCGGCGCCATCAGCCCGCCGAAGCTCGTCGGCGCCACCTCGAAGCCCTGCTCCGCCGCGGTCGGCACATCGGGGAAGGCGGGGTTGCGGGCCGTGTCGAACACCGCGAGCAGGCGCATATCCGTGCGGCCGGAGGCCGAGCCGAGCACGATGGCGGCGAAGTCGATCCGCCCGGCCAGCGCGTCCGTCATCACCGCGCCGTCGCCGCGATAGGGCACATGGGTCATCTCGATCCCCGCGGCGCGCGCCCATTGCAGGATGGCGAGATGGGGAATGGAGGCGATGCCGAGCGAGCCATAGGTCACGGTCCCCGGCGCGGCCCTGGCCGCCGCGACGAGATCCGCGAGGTCACGGAGGGGCGAGGCCGCGCGCACCGCGATCGCCTGGGCATTGGCGAACATCTGGCAGACCGGCCGCAGCGCATCGGCCCGCAGCCCCGAGCCGGGCTGCGTGACGGGCAGGACGGAGAGCACCAGCGCCGGCACGAAGGCCAGGGTGTAGCCATCCGGCGCCGATCTCGCGACGCCGAGCGTGCCGACCGCGCCCGCCGCCCCGTCGCGGTTCACCACCACGACAGGCTGGCCGAGGCGCTGCTGCAGCCCCTGCGCCATGGCGCGTGCCATGAGGTCCGTCGCGCCGCCGGCGGGATAGGGATTCACCACCTGGATCGGGCGGGAGGGAAAGGCCTCCTGCGCGCGGGCGAGGGCCGGCGCCGCCAGCATCGCGGCGAGGCTTCGTCTTCCGATCATGCCCGTTCTCCTCCCTGCGCCGCTTTGCGGCTCTATTCCTGCGCCACCACCGCATCGGCCCAGGCGCAGCCCGAGCTGATGGGGGCAGGGCTGGGATCCGGCGCGCGCACGCCGCGGCGCGCGGCATCCATGGCGATGGCGCGCATCCGGGCACGCCCCTCCTCCGGCATGTGGAAGCGCTCGTGCCCCCACAGGCTCGGGCCGTCGAAGGTTTCGTGCGCCTGCCAGGTGGCGGGGTCGATCACCCGCGCGCCCCAGCCATATTCCACGAAGAAGCCGGAGGGCGCGTTGGCGTAGAAGGAGGTCATATGGTCGTTGGTGTGCCGGCCCAGCCCGTAGGCGAGCCGCCCTTCCTCCGCGCGCGCGAGGTCGTGGCCCTGGCCCACATCGTCCAACGCGCCCAGCTCCACCATGAAGTGGTGCAGGCCGGAGCGGCCGGAGCCCACCATGGCGAAGGAGTGGTGCCGCCCGTTCATGTGGAAGAAGTAGAGTGGATAGGGATGGCGCGACCAATCCGTGACGGAGAAGCCGAGCAGGTCGCGGTAGAAGGGGATCAGCGCATCCGCATCCGCCACATGCAGCACCGCATGGCCCATGCCGAGCGGGCCGGTTCGGAAGCCCGTGATGGCACGGCCCGGCACGAAGGGGCTGTCGGCGCGCATCGGGCCGTGGAAGGCCTCCAGCGCCGTGCCCTGCGGGTCCTGGAAGGTGATCAGCTCCGCCACCTGGCGCTCGGCAGCGAGCGCGCGGGTGCCGCGGCGGACGGCCGTTCCCGCAGCCTCCAGCCGGGCCGCCAGCGCATCCAGCGCCGCGGCGTCGGCCACTTCCCAACCCATCGTCGCTGGGGCCGCGTGGCTGGAGACGAGGAGGCGCTGGCTCCGGTCGTCCATGCGGAACGCCCGCATGCCGCCGCCCCGGTCCACGGCCTGCATGCCCAGCAGGCCGGTCGCGAAAGCGTCCCAGTCGGCGAGCCGGTCCGAGCCGATCACCATGTAGCCGAGCGACCGGATGCCCATGGTCATTCCTCCTGGATCACGGGGTTGCGCAGCACGCCGATGCCGGAGATCTCGACCTCCGCCACGTCGCCCGGCTTCATCCAGAGCGGCGGGTTCCGCTTGGCGCCCACGCCGCCGGGCGTGCCGGAGACGATCACATCGCCCGCCAGAAGCGGCAGGATGGTGGAGATATAGGCGATCAGGCGTGGGACGGAGGTGATGAGCAGGTCGGTCGTGCTGTGCTGCACGACCTGCCCGTTCAGCCGCGTCTCCAGTGTCAGCCTGGAGGGATCCGGGATCTCGTCCGTGGTGACCAGCCAGGGCCCGAAGCCGCCCGTGCCCGCGAAGGTCTTGCCCGCAAGGAACTGGCTGGTGTGGAGCTGCCAGTCGCGCACGCTGCCCTCGTTGTAGCAGGAATAGCCGGCGACATGCTTCAGCGCGTCGGCCTCCGCGATGTGCCGGCCTTCCGTGCCGATCACCACGGCCAGCTCGCCCTCATAGTCGAAGCGTTCCGACACCTTCGGGCGCACGAGCGGCTGCCCGTGCCCGACCTGGCTGCCGGCGTAGCGCCCGAACAGGGCGGGGTTCGCCGTCTCGGTCCGGCCGGTCTCGGCCACGTGGTCGCGATAATTCAGGCCGACGCAGATGATCTTGTCGGGGTCGGGGATCACCGGCAGCAGGCGCAGGGCGGAGAGCGGGCGGCGCGGAGCGGCGCGCGCGGCGGCCGCCGCCTCCTCCAGCAGTCCCGCGGCCAGCAATCCTCGCAGCCCCGTGGCGCGCCCGGCGAAGGCGGCGGTCAGATCGGCGACCGTGTCGCCCTCCACCACGCCGAAGCCTCGGCCGCCATCCGCCTCGAACGAAACAAGCTTCATGTCATGGTCCCTGTCTTCATCGCGTCACAGCCCCTGGGCCAGCGCCTGCATCTCGGCCGCGTTCCGGGCGGCCCCCAGCACATGGCGGTCGGGGCGCAGCAGCACCGCCTCCGCGCCGGCCTCGTCCAGCATCGCGCCCAGCGCGGGCGCGGCATCGGCCACCAGCACGGCGCCGCGCGCCGAGAGGCGGTCCAGCATCTCGTTCGGCAGGGTGGCGGCGAAGCCCGGACGCATGACCATGGCGAAGCGCAGGCCCACGCGGTCGTCCAGCAGGGTGCCGTCGGAAAGCCGCGGCTGCGACAGCAGCCGGCCCGCCGGTCCCGCCCAGCCGGCGGTGGGGCCGGGGCCGAGGGCGGGGCGGACCGGCACGAGCCGCGCGGCCTCGCCGCCGCGCAGCACGTCGGAGGACACGACGGCCTCCATGGCCTTCGTGTTGATCAGGCCACCGATGCGGACGGCCTCGCGGATATAGCCCTCCACATGCGGCGCGCGTTCGCTTCCATAGCTGTCCAGCAGCGCGTCCTCCGCATCGCCGCGCAGCACGCGGGCCAGCTTCCAGGCGAGGTTCGCCGCGTCGCGCAGGCCCGCGCACATGCCCTGGCCGAGGAAAGGTGGCGTCTGATGCGCGGAATCGCCGGCCAGCAGCAGCCGCCCCTGCCTCCAGCGCCGCGCGACGGTGCTGTGGAAGGTGTAGATGGCCGAGCGCTCGATCACGGCGTCCTCCGGCGTGATCCAGCGCGACAGCAGCGGCCAGGCGCCTTCCGGGCGCGCCAGCGGGGCGAGGTCGTCATCGGGCCGCAGCGCGATCTCCCAGCGGCGCCGGTTCCCCGTGCCGCGCACATAGGTGGCGGGGCGCGCCGGGTCGCAGTGCTGCACCGTGTGATCGCCCAGATCGGCGCGGGGCCGGCGCAACAGCGCGTCCAGCACCAGCCAGCGCTCGTGGAAGCCGAGGTCCTCCATCGACTCGCCGATCCAGCGGCGCACGAGGGAGCGGGCGCCGTCGCAGCCGACGACATAGCGGGCGGAGACCCGGCCGATCGCGCCGTTCGACAGATCCTCGAAGCGCAACCCGACCTCCTCCGCGCCCGGTTCCAGCGCGAAGACCTCGGTGCGCGTGCGGACGGTCACGGCCGGCCAGCGGTCCACGCCGCGGCGGAGCACCGCCTCCAGATCCGGCTGGTGGAAGCGGTAGGAGACATTCCAGCCCTGCGGCCCGACATCCGGGGAGCGCGACCAATCCAGCAGCAGCCGGCCCTGACCATCCACGAAGCGCGTGCCGGGGGAGACATGGGTGATCGGCAGGATGGCCTCGGCCAGGCCCATGGACTGGAAGATGCGCATCACCTCGTCGTCGAAATGGACGGCGCGCGGCAGGTGGTAGGCGGCGCCTTCCCGTTCGAGCACCAGCGTGCGCAGTCCCTGCGCGCCCAGCAGGTTCGCCAGCGCGGCACCCACCGGCCCATAGCCGATGATCGCGACATCGAAGGTTCCGCCGCTCACCGTGCGGCCTCCCGCCGGGCGCCGCCGGTCCGCCGCCCGTGGCGCGGGAGCCGCTGCGGGCCGCCGCTTGCCGTTCGCCCCGCCGTCGTGGCGAGCCAGCGCCGATGCCCCGCTTGCATCCCGTTCCTCCCTCGGCTCTCCGGCCCTGGGTTAAGCTATAGGAGCGGGCGGCGCGGGGCCGCGACGGCGATGATGGATCTGTCCACCTGGTGAACCGCTACCCCTCGCCGGCGGCCAGGCGCTCCTCGATCAGGCGCGCCGTCTCCAAGAGCGGGGAGAGGCATTGGCGGATGCCCTCCTCCCGCCCGATGACCCGCGCCATCCAGATCACGTTGATGCAGCCCAGCACCCGCCCCCCATGCCGGATGGGCACGCCGATGGAGCCGGTATGCGGCCAGGGCGGGCCCGCCTGCCGCACCGCATAGCCACGTCGCCGCACGGTCGCGAGAAGGCGGGCGACGCGCGCGGGGTCGCGCGCCGGGGCGTCGGCCGCGTCGTCGGATTCCGCCAGCAGGCGAAGGATGCCGCGCCGCTCCGCCTCCGGCGCGTGGGCGAGGTAGGCGAGGCCGAGCGTGCTGGCGAGGGGCGGCAGGCGGCGCCCGACCATCCCGTGGTCGATCGAAAGCGGGGCGATCCGGTGGGTCGTATCGCGGATGATCATGCGCGTGCCCTCCAGCGTCGCCACGTCGGAGGGCCAGAGGATGCGCGCGGTCAGCGCTGTCAGGGCAGGCTTGGCGACGGTGGAAATCCACTGCTCGTCCTCGAAGCCCTCGGACAGCTCGCGCACCCGCAGCCGCAGCAGGAAGCGGTCCTCCGAGGCGCCGCGGGCCACGAAGCCGTCGTCCAGAAGCGTCTGCATGATGCGGTACACGGTCGCGCGGGAGAGCCCGGTTTCCCGCGCCAGGGTGACGACGCTGGACGGGCCGAGGCGGTTCAGCGCGGTGAGGACCTCGAGGCCTCGCGACAGGGCGCGGATGGGCTTTGGCTGCATGGCGAAATCCGAATCAGCGGCGGGCCAATCCGCCGGCCGGTGCGGCGGGGACAGGCGGTTCGCGCCCGTTCATGCCTGGCCGCACGCTCCGATGCAGCGTCTCCCGGGGGAGGGGAGGGCGCGCTCGATCGGCCCAAAGCGAGCGCGGCATGGGCCTCCCGCTAGCCGTTCCGCCGATCCATCCGATGAGTTGCCGCGACATCCCGCTCTCCCCCGAGGCGGAGGCATGAAGGCTGACGCCGGACCGAGCGGCAAGGTCCCGTGCCCGGCCTGGACCGGCGGGGCTGCCCGGCACCTCCTCTCACAGGAGGCTGTGGAGGCGGCACAGCGCCTGTTCCAGATCGCCACGATCCGGCGGGGTGCCAAGGGCGAGCCGGATGCTGTTCGGTGCGCTGCCGATGCCGAAGGCCGCGCCCGGCGTGATCCTCACGCCGAGAGCCGCGGCGCGCCGCACCAGGTCTTGCGCCAGGATCTTTCGTGGCAGGTCGAGCCAGAGATGCATGGAAGCGGGATGGGCCGAGGGCGAGGCGCGGAGTGGCAGCAAGCGGGCGGCCAGCGCCTGCCGCGCCCGCGCCTCGCGCCGTTTCTCCGCCTCGAGAAGGGCGGCGGTGCCGTCCCCGACCCAGAGGGAGGCGATGGCGGCACCCAGCGGCGGGGCGGTCCAGATCGTGGCCCGGACCAGGTTCGCGGCCTGCTCTTCCCGCGCCGGCGGCACGAGCATCCAGGCGGCCCTCAGGCCGGGGGTGAAGCTCTTCGAGGTGGAGCGCAGATACCAGCCCCGCTCGGGGGCGAGGGTGGCGAGCGGCGCGACCGGCGGATCGTCCTCGGTCAGGAAGCCATAGGCGTCGTCCTCGATGAGGTGGAAGTCGAGCCGCCGGGCGATCGCCCCCACGGCTTCACGCCGCCGCGCGGGCAGGGTCACGCCCGTCGGGTTCTGCAGGGAGGGCATGCAGTAGAGCGCGGCGATCCGGTGGTGCAGGGCCAGCCGCAGCAGGGCGCGCGGGCGCAGTCCTTCGCCGTCCATCGGCACGGGCAGCACGTTCAGCCCCAGCGCCGCCGCGCTGGCCTTGATGCCCGGCCAGCTCAGCGCCTCCACCGCGATGGTATCGCCGGGCCGTGTGATGGCCATGAGGGCGATGGTGACGGCGTGCTGCGCGCCGGCGCAGATCACGACGCGGGAGGGGTCCTCCGGCAAGCCGCGCCGTGCCAGCCACGCGGCCGCGGCTGCCCGGTCGGCCGCGCGCCCGGCATGGGGCTGGTAATCGGCCATGGCCGCCCGTTCCCGCCGGAGCACGAGGCGGGCCGCCTTCTCGAAACGGTCCGCCAGCCCCGGCAGGGGCATGACGTTGCGGGCGAGGTCGATCACGCCGGATGGCCCCTCCTCGATGCGGAAGGACGCGCCGTCGACATGGCCGGCGGCGCGGACGAAGCTGCCGCGCCCCACCTCGCCCACCGCCAGGCCGCGCGCCTCCAGCAGGCGCATGGCCCGGGACGCGGTGTTGAGCGCGACGCCGTGGCGGAAGGCGAGGTCGCGATGCGTGGGCAGCCGCGCCCCCGGCAAGAGCCGGCCCTCCCTGATCTCCGCCTCGAGGTGGGCGGCGATGTCCTGCGCGCGGTGGTTCATCGGCTCGTCATTGTCTCTGAGACAATGTCCTGATTGCCTCAGATACCCTGGACCATCAACCTGAAGGCATGAACGACGCAGCCGCTCCCCCCTGGCACCTCACCCCGCCTAGCTTCGGTGAGATCGAGGAGGCGGCCGGGCGCATCCGGGGCGTGCTTGTCGAGACGCCGCTTCTGGAGAGCGAGCGCCTGAATGCGAGGCTGGGCGGCCGTCTGCTCGTCAAGGCGGAAGGGCTGCAGCGGACCGGCAGCTTCAAGGCGCGCGGGGCCTGGAACCGCCTCTCCCTCCTGCTGCCCGATGAGCGGGCGCGTGGCGTGGTCGCCTTCTCCTCCGGCAACCATGCCCAGGCTGTCGCCTGGGCGGGGCAGCGCCTGGGCATCGGCACCGTAATCATCGCCATGCCGGCCGATGCGCCCGCGGCGAAGATCGAGCGCACTCGGGGCTGGGGCGCGGAGGTGGTGCTCTATGACCGTGCCGTGGAGGACCGGGAGGCGCTGGGCCGCCGCCTCGCGGCGGAGCGGGGCCTTGTGCTGGTGCCGCCCTATGACGACCGCCGGGTGATCGCCGGGGCGGCCACCCTCGGCCTGGAGACCGCGCGCCAGGCGGAGGCAATGGGCGCGAGGCCGGACGCGATGCTGGTGTGCTGCGCGGGGGGTGGCCTCACCGCCGGCTGTGCCCTCGCCTGGGAGGCCTTGCTGCCCGCGGCGCGCGTCTTCTCGGTGGAGCCCGAGGGCTTCGACGACACGGCCCGGAGCCTGGCGGCCGGCACGCGGCTGGGCAACGCGCCCGGCGCGGCCTCCATCTGCGACGCCGTGCTGGCGCCGATGCCCGGGATCCTGACCTTCGCGATCAACGCCCCGCGCCTTGGGGGAGGACTGGTGGTGAGCGATGCGGAGGCCCTTGCCGCCATGCGGGTGGCCTTCGAGGAGTTCGGGCTCGTGGCCGAGCCGGGTGGCGCCGTCTCGCTCGCGGCCGCCCTGTCCGGGCGCGTGCCGGTGGCGGGCCGCACCGTGGCCGTCGCGCTGACCGGCGCGAATGTCGATCCGGCCATGTACCAGCGGGCGCTCTCGACTGCTCTCTGACGGCGGCGCTTCGGCTTCCTCATCAGGACCGGCCCTCGGCCGCGAACCTCCGAAGGGGGCCTTCCTCGGGCAGCTCCGATCCAGGACACGGGCCGGCCCGGGCCGCAGCCGGTCTGCTGCGCCGCAACTCCCTCATCGCGGTCCCGTTGCCTAGCAGCGTCTCCGACGAGGGCAGGCCAGGGTTTTCGCTCCGTCAGGTCTGACCGAGATACGAGAGGATTCACCGTGGCCGCCATGTCCGCGCCAGTACCAGCAAGGCCGCTCCATCCCTTGCACGCGATCCTGCTTGCCTTTCCCTTTCCACTGTTTCTCGGCGCTCTGCTCAGCGATTTCGCCTACCGGTCGAGCTTCCAGATCCAGTGGTTCAACTTCTCGTCCTGGCTCATCGCCGGTGGCCTGCTCGTCGGCGCCTTCGCGCTTCTCTGGGCCCTGATCGATCTGTTCCGGAGCGGGACGGCGCGGAGGAAGCGCGCGGCCATCTACTTCCTGGTGCTGCTCGTCATGTGGGTGCTCGGCTTCGTCAACGCGCTCGTCCATTCCAAGGACGCCTTCGCGATCATGCCGGAGGCGCTCTACCTCTCGTCTGTCGCGACCATCCTCGCGCTCGTCGCGGCCTGGTTGGGCTACTCCGGCTATCAATCGAGGGAGGCGGCATGATGCGCGCAGTTCTTCTGATCGGCGTCGCGGCGCTTGCCCTGGCCGCCTGCGACAGCGAACCCGCCCCGCAGCAACACGGCGCCACCCCGAACCTCCCGCAGCCGCATCGCGGCCTGCTGCCGGACATGACGATCCCCCGCCCGGCCGCCTGGGGCAATGACCGGCCGACCGTGCCGCAGGGCTACACGATCCAGGCCATCGCCACGGATCTCCGGATTCCGCGCCAGACCCTTGTCCTGCCGAATGGCGACATCCTGGTCACGGAAGGGACGGGGGGGCAGAGCGCGCCCCGGCTCAATCCCAAGGCCTTCATCGCCGGGATCATCAAGAGCTGGGGCCGGACTTCGGTGCCGGGCGGCAACCGCCTGACGCTGCTGCGCGACGCCGATGGCGACGGCACCTATGAGAGCCGGAGCATCTTCGCGGAGAACCTGAACGGGCCCTATGGCCTGGCCCTGATCAACAACGTCCTCTACGTCGCCAACCAGGACGCGCTGGTGCGCTTCGACTATCGAGAAGGGCAGACGACGGCGAGCGGGCCGCCGGTGCTGGTGACGAACCTGCCCTCGGCGATCAACCACCACTGGACGAAGGCGATGACCGCCAGCCCCGATGGCCGGTTCCTCTATGTCGGCATCGGCTCGAACAGCAACATCACCGAGCGCGGCATGGAGGCCGAGGTCGATCGCGCCATGGTGTGGCAGATCGACCCGCAGACGGGTGCGCACAGGGCCTATGCGACCGGACTTCGCAACCCCACCGCGCTCACGATCCAGCCGGGAACGGGCCAGCTCTGGGCGGTGGTGAACGAGCGCGACGAGATCGGCCCCAACCTGGTGCCGGACTACCTGACCTCCGTGCGCGAGGGCGGCTTCTATGGCTGGCCCTGGAGCTACTGGGGCGGAAACGTCGACACCCGGGCCCAGCCGCAGAACCCGGAACGCGTCGCCGCGGCGCTCCGCCCGGACTACGCCCTAGGCGCGCATGTGGCCGCGCTCGGCGTCTCCTTCTCGAACCCCGCCATGGGCGGGGCCTTCGCGGACGGCGCCTTCGTCGGGCAGCATGGCAGCTGGAACCGCAACCAGCCCGTCGGCTACAAGGTCGTCTTCGTGCCGTTCCGCGAGGGCCGACCCGCGGGAGACCCGGTGGATTTCGTGTCCGGCTTCCTGAACGGCGAGGGCAATGCGCGCGGCCGGCCGGTCGGGGTCACGTTGGACCCGCGCGGCGCCCTGATCGTGGCGGATGATCTCTCCAACACCGTCTGGAGGATCACGCCGAGCCGGTGACGGCGCGGCCGGGGAAACCCGCTCGACGGATGGGGGCGCCCTTTCGGGCCGCCCCCATCCATGGCGAGCCGCTCGGGCCGGCCTGTCCGGACCCCGCCCATGGCGGTCCCGAGCTGCCGCAGACGGATCGAGACAGGCCTTGAGGCTTCCCAGATGGCACGGAGGTCGTAGAACCTGCTGCCGCCCCGTTTGGAGGACCATGCTCCCGTGATCTCCCGCCGCGCCCTGTCATCGCTCCTCGCCCTGCCAGCCCTCACCTCGGCCGTGCGCGCGCAGGGTAGCCGCCCGGCGCCGGATGATCGCCTGACCATCGCCTTCGGTGACCCGGTCTCGTCCATCGATCCGCAGCTGAACAACTTCGGCGGTGACCGTTCGGTGAACCTGCATGCCTTCGACTTCCTGGTGGAGAACCACAACGGCACGCTGCAGCCCGGCCTGGCGAAGTCCTGGAGGCTGATCGACCCCACCACCTGGGAGTTCGGGCTGCGCGAGGGCGTGCGCTGGCACGACGGCCGGCCCTTCACGGCCGATGACGCGATCTTCTCCTACCGTCGGGCACCCGATGTCCCTGGCTCCTCCTCCTCCTTCGGTGGCTATCTCAGGGAGATCGCGGGAATGGAGGCGCCCGAACCTCACCGGCTGGTCATCCGCACCCATGGGCCCGCGCCGCTCACGCCGCTCAACCTTGCCTCGGTCTCGATCGTCGCCCGCCACGCCGTGGAGGGAACGACGAGCGCCGACTTCAACTCGGGCAAGGCCGCGATCGGCACGGGGCCCTATCGCTTCGTCTCCTACAGGCCGGGCGACCGCATCGTGTTCCGGCGCAACGAGGAGTACTGGGGTGGGCGCCCGGCCTGGGCGGAGGTGACGATCCGCCTCATCCCCAATGCCGCGGCCCGCACGGCGGCCCTGCTCTCGGGCGACGTGGACGCGATCGAGCGCGTGTCCGTGGCCGATGTGGACAACATCCGCCGCCGGCAGGACGTGGAGCTTTTCGCTCATCCCGGCCTGCGCGTTCTCCTGCTCTGCCCGAATGCGTCGCCGGAGCCGAACCCCTTCGTGCAGGCGGCGGACGGGTCTTCTCTGGCGCGGAATCCCCTGAGCGACGGGCGGGTGCGCAGGGCCCTCTCGCTCGCGCTGGACCGGCGGGGCCTGTCGGAGCGCCTGCTGCAGGGTCAGGCCGTGCCGGCCGGGCAATGGATGCCGGAGGGCTCCTTCGGCTACGAGCCATCCCTTCCGGCACCCGCGGCGGATCCGGAGGGCGCACGGCGGCTGCTCGCCGAGGCCGGCCTGCCCGACGGCTTCCGGCTCGCCCTTCATGTCCCGAGCGACCGCTACATCCGCGGGGCAGAGACGGCGCAAGCCGTGGCGCAGGCCTGGACCCGGATCGGGGTGCGGACCAGCGTGGAGAACATGCCCTGGGCCACCTTCTCCGGCCGTGCGGCCGGCGGGCAGTTCGCCATGTCTGTCCTCGCCTGGGGGAATGGGACGGGCGAGGCGTCCTACGCGCTCGTGAATGTCATCGGCTCCTATGATCCGGCCAAGGGGCGCGGCGCCTCCAACTGGGGCCGGTATGCCAATCCGGAGGTCGACCGGCTCTTGGAGAATGCGGTGCAGGAGCTGGACGATGCGAAGCGCGAGACGATCCTGCGGGATTCGGCCCGAGTGGTGATGGGCGAGGCCGGGATCATCCCGGTGTTCCACTACCGGAACATCTGGGCGGCGCGGCGGGGGCTCTCTGTCTCGCCCCTGGTTTCCGATCGCACCGCGGCGATGATGGTCAGGCGGGAAGGTTGAACATGAGGCTCCTGGTCGAACCGCCGGACGCCCTGTTGGACGTGCCGCGCCGAATTCGTGTGGAGGGCGCGCCACCCGGCGCCGCCCTGCGCCTCGCGATCGAGACCGACTGGCCGGATGGCGGCCGCTGGGCCGGCGCCGCGACCTTCCTCGCCGATGCGGAGGGGGTGGTGGACGCCACGCGGGACGCGCCGGCGGAGGGCGGCTATGCCGGCGTCTCGGCCATGGGGCTCATCTGGTCCCAGGAAAAGCGCGTGGCCGCCTCCACGGCGGATGCCACCGGCCCGCTGGCGGCCAATCCGGTCCAATCTCGGCTCACGGCGGAGGCGGGGCCGCTTCGTGCCACGGCCAGCATGACCGCGCGCTTCGCCGCACATGGCGTGACGCGGCGCGAGCTCCGGGAGAACGGGCTGGTCGGCACGCTGTTCCTGCCGGCGGGGGAGGGGCCTCATCCGGCCGTGCTCGTGCTCTACGGATCCGGCGGCGGCATCAATGAGCCTCGGGCGGCGCTGCTGGCCTCCCACGGCTTCGCGGCGCTGGCTCTCGGCTACTTCGGGGCGCCGGGCCTGCCACGCTATATCTCCAACACGCCGCTTGAGATGTTCGCGCGCGGCATCGACTGGCTGCGGGCCACAGTGTCGCCGCCGGGCGGCTTCGTCGCGGTCTCGGGGCAATCCCGCGGCGGTGAGCTGGCGCTGTTGCTGGGCGCGACCTTTCCGGACCGTGTCTCGGCCGTGGTGGCCTATGTGCCGGGCGCGGTGGTGCACGGGGCGATGAGCGCCGCCGACCCGGCGCAAGGCGGACGGGACGGGCCGGCCTGGACATTGGAGGGGCGGCCGATCCCACATGTCTGGCAGAACAACCGCATGGCGAGCTGGGCACCCTATGACGAGGCCGCGGCGCCACGGCGGCATGCCCACGGTGTGGAAACGGCCCTGGCCGATACCGCGGCGGTGGCGGCGGCCCGCATCCCGGTGGAACGCATCCGGGGGCCGGTGCTGAGCATTTCCGGCACCGACGACGGCTCCTGGCCAAGCACGCGCTATGCGGAGATGGTGGAGCAGGCGCTGACGGAAGCGAACCACCCCTGGCCACATGCGCATCTCGCCTTCGAGGGGGCGGGGCACGCCATCAGCCATCCTTACCAGCCGACCACCCACATCGCCTGGCCGCATCCGGTCAGTGGTATCGTCACCACCGGGGGCGGCACGCCCGCGGCCAATGCCCGGGCGAGCGAGGCAAGCTGGCACGCGATGCTGACCTTCCTGCGCGGCGCGGCGGCGAACGCGGCAGGCCGGGAGAGGGCACCGAGCGCGAGCATTTGAGGCCGGCGCTTCGGCGCGAGAGGCGGCAGCGTGCTTCACGCTGAGCGCCGCCGTGGCGCTTCCGCAGGCCCAGCTCAATGCCAGTCCTGAAGGGGCTGGTCAGCCCGGCTCGGCCGGGCGGCGCCGGAGGCGCGTGATATAGGCGAAGCGGTCGGCCGGGTGCAGGCTGATCGACACGGTCAGGGGTTTCCCGCGGCGGTCGAGATAACGGCGGGTAATCTCCAGGGCGGCGCTCCCGGCTTCCGTCCCCAGGCTTCGGGCCAGCTCGCCATCCGGAACGCTCGCGGCGCGGATTTCCTGCGTGACCTCGTCGATCGGCCGGCCGGATTCCTCGGCGACGAGGCTGGCGATCAGCCCCGCATGCGCGCCGGAGCGCAGCCGCCGCAGCAGGTCCTGCGAGGCGTCGGCCGCGTCGAGGTAGCTGTCGGTCCAGCACAGGGGTAGCCCCTGCCCGGAGGAGGGGACACGCAGGCTGGCCACATGGACCCAGCGGCTGCCGGGCCGCACCGACAGGCGGGCCGCCAACGGATCGTCGGCGAGGATGGCCTGCACCTGCCGAATCTGCCGCGTCGTCTCCTCCGCATAGCGGAGGAGGTCTTCCAAGCCCGCCAGGGATTGCGTGAAGGCCCCGGTCCCGCCCTTCGGCCCGTCCGCCGCGACATGGGTGCCCGACCGGCGCTTGCGGGTCACGAGGCCCAGCTCCTCCAGCTGCATCAGCGCGGCACGCACCGTCGCGCGGCTGACGCCTCGGTCGGCGGAGAGCTCGATCTCGGTGGGGAGCCGAGAGCCGGCGGGCAGCCGCCCGCGGCCGATCTCCCCCGCCAGTTCGCGGGCGAGGAGGAGGTAGCGGGGCAACGGGGCTGAAGCGGGCGAAGCCATCCGCCGAGTATAGGGCGGGATCCGGCAGGCACGGGAGCACGGGCGATTGGTCCGTACCTATTGACGGGCTCGTACAAGTTCAGGAGTTTGCCCGCCCTACCCGCCGGCCCCTCCCGCGCCGCCCCGGAGCGATCCATGCCCAGCACGCCCCTCGATTCCGCCCTGTTCCGCGACATGTTCGGCACGCCCGCCATGCGCGCGGTGTTCTCGGACGAGGCGCTCCTCGGCCGTTATGTCGAGGTGGAGGTCGCCCTCGCCCGCGCGGAAGCACGCTGCGGCATCATCCCGGCCGAAGCGGCGGAGGCGATCGCCGCGGCCGGGGCGCTTCCCGCCTTCGACTGGGCTCGTCTGAAGGCCGAGACCGACAATGTCGGCTATCCCATCCTCGCCGTCGTCCACCAGCTGGCGGAGCAGGCGGGTGAAGCCGGGCGCTATGTCCATTGGGGCGCCACCACGCAGGACATCATGGATACGGCAAGCGTCCTGCAGGTCCGCGCCGCGCTCGAGCTGGTCTCGGCGGACATCACGGCCCTGCGCGGCATCCTCGCGGAGCTCGCCGCCCGGCACCGGGACACGCCCATGGCCGGGCGCACCCATCTCCAGCAGGCCCTGCCCGTCACCTTCGGCTACAAGGTCGCGGTCTGGCTCGCCGCCATGGACCGCCATGCCGAGCGCCTGGAGCAGCTCCGCCCGCGCGTGCTCGTCGGGCAGTTCGCGGGGGCCGCGGGCACCCTCGCCTCGCTGGGCGGGGACGGGTTCCGGGTCCAGGCTGCCTTCTGCGAGGAGCTGGGGCTCGGCCAGCCCGTCGTGACCTGGCATGTGGCGCGGGACGGTCTCGCCGAGGCGGTGGCCTTTCTCGGCCTGGTCACCGGCACGCTCGCCAAGGTGGCGACCGACATCATGCTGATGATGTCCACCGAGTTCGGCGGCGAGGTGATGGAGCCCTTCGTGAAGGGGCGCGGCGCCTCCTCCACCATGCCGCAGAAGCGCAACCCGATCTCGTCGGAGATCATGCTCGCCACCGCGAAGGCGGTGCGGCAGCAGGTGGCGCTGATCCTCGATGCCATGGTGCAGGATTTCGAGCGCGCGACCGGCCCCTGGCACCTGGAATGGCTGGCGCTGCCGGAGAGCTTCCTCCTCGCCGCCTCCTGCCTCCACCAGGCTCGCTTCGCGCTCTCGGGACTGACCGTGGATACGGGGCGGATGCGGGCCAACCTCGACCTGTCCGGCGGGCTGATCGTGGCGGAGGCCGTGATGATGGCGGCCGCCCCCGCGCTCGGGCGCCAGCATGCGCATGACGTCGTCTACGATGCCTGCCGGGCCGCCATCACCTCGGGCCGGCCGCTGACCGAGGCGCTGATGGAGGTCCCGGAGATCGTGGAGGCGCTTGGCGGCGCGGAAGGCGTGGCGCGGCGCTGCGACCCCGCGAACTACTTGGGGCTGGCGCCGGCCATGGTGGACCGGGTTCTGGCAACCCGCCGCTGAGGCGCGCGGCGGCCGTGCATCCCACGGCCGCCGGACGAGACTGAGGCGATCTCCAGAAGCCGATACCCCGTGATCCGCTTCTAATCGGCCTTGAGCCGCCCCTCTCGCGCAGCCCGGCTGGAGACGGCGTATTCCGCCTCCAGAATGCGGCCGAACTCCTCCGTCGTGCCGCCATAGGCTTCGCTTCCGAGGTCACGGGCGCTCTTGACCATCTGCGGGTCGGTCACGGCCTCGCGGATGGCAGCGGCCAGGCGCTCGCGCAGATCCTGCGGCGTGCGGGCGGGGACGAGGAGGCCGATATAGGTCGTGCCGTCGATGTCGCCGAAGCCGAGCTGTGCGACCGTCTTCACATCGGGCAGGGCCGGGTCATTCGCCGGACCCAGCACGGCGAGCGCCTTCAGGGCGCCGGAGCGGATGTGCTGGAGGGAACTCGTCACCTGATCGAAGTGCACGTCGATCTGGCCACCCAGCAGATCGCTGAGAGCCGGACCCGAGCCGCGATAGCTGATGACGGTGAACTTGGCGCCGAGAAGGTTCTCGAGCTGAAGAAGGGCGAGGTGATTCGGCGTGCCCGGCCCCGAATGGGCCGCGTTCAGCTTGCCCTCGCCAGAGCGGGCGTAGGCGGCGAGGTCGGAAAAGCTGCGGAAGCGCGTGTCGTTCCCGCGGGCGAGGAGCACCATCGAACTGCGGTTGACGAGGCTGAGCGGGGCGAAGTCCGTGCGCGAATAGGGGGTGCTCGTCATCTCCGGGACCGTGACGATGACGCCGCCCCCGGCGAGAAGAAGCGTGTGACCGTCCGGCGCGCTGCGCGCGACCTGCCCCGCGCCGACCGCACCGCCCGCTCCTGGGCGATTATCGACGACCACGGTTTGTCCAAGCGACTTGGCGAGCGCGGTCGCGACGATCCGTCCGACCAGGTCGGTGTTTCCACCTGGGGCGAAGGGGACGACGATGGTGACCGTCCTGTTCGGAAACCCCTGCGCCCGGGAAGACGACGGGAAGGATCCGCCTGCGGCCGTGGCGCCGAGCATGAGAAGCCCGCGGCGATCGATTGGCATGTTTTTCCTCCATGTTCACGGCCCGGCGCCTCCTGTGGGCGCAGGACCCTTGGTTTCGAGGGGTCAGGGCCGCGACGGGCATCGCCGGCCACCGGGCGCGATCCCGGGGCCGGTGCCTGTCGGTCAGCCCTGGAAGTAGCGCCGGTAGCGCGCGTCCTCCTCACGGATCAGAGCCGTGAAGTCGGCCGTGTCGAGGTAGCGGATGCCGAAGCTCTGCTGCGCCATGAAGCTGACGAAGCGTGGGTCCGTGGCGGCCGCGCGCACCGCGTCGCGCCAGCGGGCCAGCACGGCCTCTGGCGTGCCGGGCGGGGCGGCAAGGCCGCGCCAGGTGACGACGTCGATGTCGAAGCCCTGCTCGATGGCGGTCGGCGCGTCCGGGAATGCCGGAAGACGGCTTTTCGCCGTGACCGCCAGGATGCGAACGGCGCCGCCCTCCACCTGGCCGCGCGCCTCGACCGCGCTGAACGCCGTGGCCTCGATGTTTCCCGCCACAAGGTCCTGCAAGCCGGGCGCCGCGCCGGCATAGACGACATGGGTGAACTTCACGCCGGCGCTGCGCTCCAGCTCCAGTGCGACCAGATGCCACGTGCCTCCGGCGCCACTATTGGCCACCCGCACGGCCTCCGGGTTGCTCCGGGCATGAGCGGCGAGTGCGGCAAGGTCCCGCCACGGCGCGTTGCGGGCCACGGTGATCGCACCGGGATCGACGTTGAGCAGCGCGATGGGCTGGAGGTCTTGCCAGGTCAGCGGAGAGGGCGCGAAGAGAGGCGCGGTCAGCAGGTTGGGCACGATCAGCCCGACGGTGGTCCCGTCGGGCGGCGCGCTGCGGACCGCCATATGCCCGACGACACCGTTGCCGCCGGGGCGGTTGAACACCGTGACCGTGGCGCCCAACCGTTCGGACAGGAGGGGAGCGACCGCGCGGGCGACCACATCGGTTCCGCCGCCGGGCGCCCAGGGCACCACCAGGGTGATCGGGCGGCCCGAGAAGCCCTGGGCCAGCGCCGGCCGGGCCAGGCCGGTGGCCACGGTGGCGGAAAGCGTCGTGGCCAGCACGCCACGACGGGTGATGATGGTCATCGCTCTCGTCCTCCCATTGTTGTCGTTCTTCTCGTCGCTCGCAGGCCGCTCCGGCGCGGGGGGAAGCCGCGCTACTCCAGCTTGATCTCGGCCTGGCGGATCGCCTCGGTCCAGGTCGCCGTCTCGCTCTCGATATTGGCGCGCACGACCTCCGGCGGGTTGAACTGCGGCACGAAGCCGCGCTCGGCGTAGAGGCGCAGCAGCTCCGGCGAGGACAGGGCCTGTTGCAGCGCCGCCGTCAGCTTCGCGACAATGGCCGGGTCGGTGCGCGCCGGGGCCAGCAGCGCCTGCCAGCTGTTCACCTCCGCGCCGGGCACCCCCGCTTCCGCGGCGGTGGGCACGTCCGCCAAAGCGGGGAGGCGCTGCGGCGTCGCGATGGCCAGGATGCGGATGTTGTTCGTGCCCTGGTGGGACTGCACCAGGCCCAGCGTGTCGAACATGAGCTGGACGCGGCCGGCGATGAGATCCGTCAGCGCGGGCGCGGCGCCACGATAGGGCACATGGATCAGCTGCAGCCCCGCGCGGAGGGCAAAGAGCTCGCCCACCAGATGCGTCACGCCGCCAGCCCCGCCGGAGGCGAAGCTGACCTGCCCGGGCCGCGCCCTGGCATAGGCCACGAACTCCTGGAGATCCCTCACCGGAAGGCTGGCGGGCACGATGTAGAGCAGCGGGTCGGTGGTGACCTGTCCCACCGGGACGAGGTCTCGTGACGGCCGGGCGCGCGTGTTGTTGTACAGGATCGGGTTGGTGACGAGGATGCCGGAATTGGCGTGCAGGATGGTGTAACCGTCCGGCTGCGCTTCCGCGACATGCTCCATCCCGATGTTGCCTGCCGCACCCGGCCGGTTGTCCACCAGCACGGGCTGGCCAAGGATCCCGCTCAGCGCCTGGGCGAGCGGACGCGAGACGGTGTCCACCCCGCCTCCCGCGGCGAAGGGAACGACGATGCGGATCGGGCGATTGGGATAGGCCGGGGCCTGCGCTTGTGCCGGCACGAAACCGGAGGCGGCGATCAGCGCGCCGGCGGCCAGCCCCAGCGCGCGCCGAGTCAGCCGGCCGGAAATGCGGGATGTCATGGATGTTTCCTCCTTCGTTGATTCAGGGCGTGTCTTGCGGACCGAGGGCTTCCAGCCACACCACGGCCGCGGCGGCGCCGGCATCCGGCGTGCCCAGGGCACGGTCGCCGAGATAGCTGGCGCGGCCGAGGCGCGGGCGCATGCCGGCGGTGGCCTCGGCCCCCGCCCGTGCTGCCTGCACCGCCTCCCTCCACGCGGCGGCGGGCTCGCGACCCGCATCCAGCGCGCGGGAGAAGGCGTCGGCGGCGGGGCGCAGCGCGTCCAGCATGGTGCGGTCGCCCGGCCTGGCGCCGCCCAGCTCCGCGATGGCGTCCACCGCCGCACTCAGCGCGCGGGCCCAATCCCGCGGCTCGGGCACCTCCGGCAGGATGCGTGCGGCGCGCAGCAGCGCCGTGGCGTAGAACGGGCCTGAGCTGCCCGCGATGGTGCGGCGGAGCGCCTCCCCCATGCGCGCCAGCGCCGCCGGCGCTTCCGCCCAGGCGGCATCCGGCAAGGCGCGCAAGGCGGCGGCGCCGCGGGACATGCTGATGCCCAGGTCGCCATCACCGGCCGCGCTGTCCAGGGCCGTGAGAAGCGTCTCGGAGGCCTCCAGGGCCGGTGCGGCGGCGAGGGCGGCGCGGCGCACCGCCTCGCCCGCCGGCGTGGCCGGGCGCGCGGCGACATCCACGGCCACGGTGGCGGCGCCGACCAGCTTCCGGTCCGCGATGAGGCCGCTGCCTGGCCAGGCCGGAGCGTCGGTCGGCGCGTCGAGCCGCGCCAGCACGGCGTCATCCACCCGCATCACCGTCAGCGAGACGCCAGGCATCTCCAGCGCGGTGAGGAGGTTGCCGCACCAGGCGCGCTCCACCGCCAATCCACGCTCCCGCAGCACCGCCAGGGCGCGGCGCGACACGATGGCCAGCTCCATCGGCGGCGTGCCGCCCAGCCCGTTCACCAGCAGCGCCACGCGCTCCCGCGCGCGCAGGCCGGCATCGGCCAGAACCGTGTCGAGGATCTCCTCCACCAGCGCGTCGGCCGCCCGGAGCGGAACGCGGCGCACCCCCTGCTCGCCATGGATGCCAAGGCCCAGCTCCGCCTCGCCCTCCTCCAGCGAGAAGCCGGGTCGCCCGGCGGCGGGCACGGTGCAGGCGCCCAGCGCGACCCCCATGGTGCCGATCGCCGCCGCCGCCGCGCGCGCCTCCTCCGCGACCGCCCCCAGCGGCAGCCCGGCCGCCGCCGCCGCGCCAGCGACCTTATGCACCAGCACCGTGCCGGCGATGCCGCGCCGCCGCGCCGGCTCCACCGTGTCACGCAGCGCCACGTCATCCGCGACGACCACCATCTCGGCGGGGATGCCCTCGGCCCGGGCGAGTTCCGCCGCCAGGCCGAAGTTGAGCCGGTCGCCCGTGTAGTTCTTCACCACCAGCAGGACCCCTGCCGGCCCGGCCGCCGCGCGGATCCCAGCGAGGACCGCATCCACGCTGGACGAGGTGAAGACATCGCCCGCGACCGCCGCGTGCAGCATCCCCGCGCCGACATAGCCCGCATGGGCCGGTTCATGACCGCTGCCGCCGCCGGAGAGAACAGCGACACCGCGCGCGGCGGGCTCTGGCAGCGCGGCCCGCACCACCACATCCTCGTCCCGCAGGAGAGCCTGGCCGGGGTTCAGGTCCACCTGCCCCTCCAGCATCTCGCGCACCACGCCACGGGGGTCGTTGAGAAGCTTCTTCATGCCTTCGGTCTTATCCGTCCGTTCAGTCCAGCGGCTTCAGCAGCTTGCCGGGGTTCATGATGCCGAGCGGATCGAGCGCGTTCTTCACCGCCCACATCAGGGCAAGCGCCTCGCCATGCTCCTCCGCCGCGAGATCCAGCTTGTGCATCCCGATTCCATGCTCACCGGAGCAGGTGCCGCCCATGCGGATGGCGCGCTCGCCGGTGCGCCGCGCGAGGCCGTCGGCGCGGGCGCGCTGCTCCGGGTCGGCCGGGTCGAAGAGGATGCCGAGGTGGAAGTTGCCGTCCCCGACATGCCCGACCAGCGGCGCCAGCAGGCCGGTCGCGGCGACGTCCGCCTCCGTCTCCAGGATGCACTCCGCCAGCGCCGAGATCGGCACGCAGGCATCCGTCCCCATCTGGCTCATGCCGGGCCGGTGGTGGAGATTGGCGTAATAGGTGTCGTGCCGCGCCTTCCAGAGGCGCGAGCGGTGCTCCGGGCGGTTCGCCCAGAGGAAGCCGCTGCCGCCGGCTTCCTCGCAGAGGGCCTGCACCATCTCCACCTGCTCGGCGACCGCCGCGGGGCCGCCCTGGAATTCCAGGAACAGCGTCGGCCGCTCCGCCATTCCGTCGAGCTTCGAGTACTGGATGCACATCCGCATCTGCAGGGCGTTCACGAACTCGATCCGTGCCATGGGGATGCCGGCCTGCAGGACAGCGATTGTCGCGCCCAATGCCGCGCGCACATCGGGGTACTGGCACACGGCGGCAGAGACTTCCTCGGGCAGGCCGTAGAGCCGGAGCTGCACCTCGGTGATGAGGCCGAGCGTGCCCTCGGAACCGACATAGAGCCGAGTCAGATCCAGCCCGGTCGCCGACTTGCGCGCACGACTGCCGGTGCGGACGATGCGGCCATCCGGCGTCACCACCGTCAGCCCCAGCACGTTTTCCCGCATCGTGCCGTAGCGCACGGCGGCGGTGCCGGAGGCGCGGGTGGCCGCCATGCCGCCGATGGAGGCATCGGCACCCGGATCGACCGGGAAAAACAGTCCGTGGGACCGAAGCTCGGCGTTCAGGCGCAGCCGCGTCACACCGGCCTGTACGCGGCAGTCCAGCGCGTCCGGCGAGACCTCCATCACGCGGTCCATGCGCGACAGATCGACGCAGATCCCGCCACGGAGCGCCGCGACATGCCCTTCGAGCGACGTGCCGGCCCCGAAGGGCACGATCGGAATCCGGTGCGCATGGCAGAGCCGCGCAATCGCCGCCACCTCCTCGTTGTTCTCCGGAAAGGCGACGGCCTCGGGCGGAAACAGCTCGGGGATGCCTTCTCCGCGCCCGTGCTGGTCCCGCACGGAACGGCCGGTCGAGAGACGCTCGCCGAGCATGGCCCGGAGCGGGAGAAGCACAGGATCGACCTTGCACAGGGCGGAGGATCGGGCGTCAGGCTTGGGCGGCACGATGCCGAGTTCTGCGCTCATCCCGTTTCCCCATGGCCACCTGCCGCACCGGAGTGGCGCGGAGGCTCAAGCCCGTCCCGTTCTTCGCGGACCGATCTTCTTCTGTCCGCATTATGGACATCATGCTGCTCGGCCCGTCAACGGTCTGTCAAGGCTGACCTCGTTTCATCGGATGATCTGGGCGCGAGAGCTGGAATCGGGTGGAATGCCTCGTTGACCTCCACGGCACATCGCCCTCAATATGTCCGCTATCCGGACATAGCCGGCTTCGCCAGGAGGAGACATATGGCTTCCAAGATCCACGGCATCATCCCGCCGATGACCACGCCCTTCACCCCTGATGGCGAGATCGACGAAGGCGCCTACCGCAACCAGATCCGCTGGTTCCTGGGTACGGGCGTGCACGGCATCTGCGTCGGTGGCAGCACCGGCGAGGGCCACACCCTGACCCGCGAGGAGTTCAAGCGGCTGATGGAGATCGCCGCCGAGGAGGTGCGCGGCCGCGTTCCCCTCATCGCCGGCATCATCGCGAACAGCACGCGCGAGGCGATCCTGCGTGCCCGCGACATCGAGCACCTGGCGATCGACGCGCTGCAGATCACGCCGGTGCACTACCTCTTCAAGCCGAGCGAGGAGGCGACGTTCAACCACTTCAAGACGCTGACCGAATCGGTGAAGCAGCCGGTCATCATCTACAACGTCATTCCCTGGAACTACCTGACCCCGGCGCAGCTTCTGCACATCATGCGTGAGCTTCCCGGCGTCATCGGCGTCAAGCAGAGCCAGGGCGACCTGAAGCTGATGGCGGACCTGCTGCTCGACGTGCCTGAGGGCAAGCTCGTCTTCACGGCCGTGGACGCGCTGCTCTACCCCTCCTTCGCGCTGGGGTCGCCCGGCACGATCGCCGCGAACCCGACGGCCGTGCCGACCGCCTGCGTCGCGCTCTGGGACGCCGTGCAGCGGGGCGACCACGCCTATGCCATGCAGCTGCATGACCGGATGCTGCGCTTCTGGAACACGATCGTCGGCGATAACCTGCCGGCCTGCGTGAAGGCCGTGCTGGAGATGCAGGGCTGCCCGGTGGGCGTGCCGCGCGCCCCCATGCCGGCCGCCAGCGCGAAGCAGCGTGCCGCGATCGAGCCGGCACTGCGTCACCTGCTGGAAATCGTGGACAATCGCGCCCGCGCGGCCGCGGAATAGCAGCGGGGCGGGCGGCGATTTCCCTTGCGCCGCCGCCCGCCGCGCCCTAACCGTTTCAGATGCCCGACGACATGGCCGTTGTGCCGCCGCCTTCCGAGGCAGGTGGCCGTCAGAGCGTCAAGTCACTCCTCAAGATGCTTGACGTGCTGGAGTGCTTCTCGACCCAGGATCGCGAGCTGACCGTGGTGGAGATCGCCCGGCGGACCGGCATGCCGCGCACCACCGTTCACCGCATCGTCGACAGCCTTCGTGTCCTTGGCTTCGTGGAGCAGGAGGCGAGCCGCGAGCGCTACCGGCTGGGCATCAAGCTTTTCGAGCTCGGCAGCACGGCTCTTACGAATCTCCCACTCTACCGCGAAGCCCGCCCCTTCGTGGACACGCTCTCCAAGTTGAGTGGAGAGGTCGTGCATCTCTGCGTTTTTGATGGTTCTCACATGGTGTTCGTGGAGCGCAGCGAGCACGATTCCGGGCGGCCGCACAACACGGTCACGACCATGGAAGCCACCCCCTGCCACAGCACCGGGGTCGGCAAAGCCGCGCTCGCCTTCCAGGAGGAGACGGTCATCGAGCGCATCATCCGCCTGGGCCTTCATCGCTTCACGCCGGGGACGATCACCGACCCCACGCTGCTGCGGCATGAACTGGCGCGGATCCGGGCAAGAGGCTTCGCGGTGGACGAGTGTGAGCACGAGCCGGATCTGCGCTGCGTGGCCGCGCCCATCCGGAACTCGACCGGCAAGGTCTTCGCCGCCGTCAGCGTGAGCGGCCATACGCGCCGGGTGACCCCGGACCGCGTCGCTGACCTTGCGGGCATGGTGATGTCCCACGCGCAGCTCATCTCGGTCCGGCTGGGCTACATGCCGAACCTTGCCTCGAAGCTCTCGGACGCCGGCGGGCGCCGGCCCGATTGAGGCCCGGCCGACACACCGCCTTCAGGTCGCCAGGCACCCTTCGCAACGGCCGGCGTGCCACCTGTTTCCGCTCCGTCCCACACCGGCCTTCTCACTGGCCCCGGTCCCACGGCTCAGAAGCTGCTATGCTGGCCGCCCCAACGGACCGACGGAGACCGCCCCATGAAGCCCAGCACCACACGCCGCGGCGCGGGCGCGCTGCTGACCGGCCTCTTCGCGGCCCATCTGCCTGGCCTGGCTCGCGCGCAGGGCGGTTCCCCGCCGACCCTTCGGCTTTTCGTCCCGCAGCCACCGGGGGGTGGCACCGATGTGATCGCCCGGTTGATGGCCGAAACAATGGGGCGGGCCCTGGGCCAGACCGTGGTGGTGGACAACCGCCCGGGAGCAAATGGCGTGCTCGCGGTGAACGCGCTCAAGCAGGCGCGCCCGGATGGCAGCGCGGTGCTGCTGGGCGGCGTCTCGCTTTTCAGCTTCAACCCGAATCTCTACTCTAAGCTTCCCTATGATGCCGCTAGGGATTTCACCTATCTCGCGCCCGTCGCGGATACGGCCCTCATTCTCGTGGCGGGTCCTAGAAGCGGGCTCGCCAGCCTCGCCCAGCTCGTGGAACGGGCAAAGGCCCAGCCCGACCGGCTGACCTATGCGAGCGTCGGCATCGGTAACTCAACCCATCTCTCTATGGAGATGCTGACCGATACGGCCGGAATTCGCATGACGCATGTGCCGTTCAATGGCTCCGTGCCCTCGCTCACCAGTGTTATGACGGGTGACACCGATTGCATGGTGATCCCGCTCGTCACTGCGCTGCCGCAGGTTCAGTCCGGAAACCTTGCGGCGCTTGCGATGCTGACGCGCGAGCGCGTGCCGGCCCTGCCCGAGGTTCCCACACTGAAGGAGCTGGGCCTCGAAGGGCTCGTGATGCCGGGATGGTACGCGCTGGTAGGCCCGGCGGGCATGCCCGCGCCCGTTGTCGAGCGGATCAACGCCGCCGTCCAGGCTGCGCTGGAGAACCCGGATGTCGCGAAGGCGTTGCGCGATCAGTACCTTGAGCCGATGCGGGGCAGCGCGCAGTTCGTGCGGGACAGCGTGGCCAAGGACAGTGCCGACTGGGGCGGGTTCATTCGCCGCCGGAACCTCCGCGTCGAGTAAAGGCTCGCTTCGCCAGCCTGGAATGGCCGCTGCCTCCGGGCGTAGTCTCTTGCCCTCCTCGCCCGCGCACCCCGGGATATCGCGTCACGCGGCAGTGGCGGACGACCTTTGCCCCCCGCACTACGGCGACTTAGCCGGCGGGGCAGAGCGGATGGCGTATTTCGGACTTGAGCTAATGGCCCCGGCAAGCTGGCGCGCGCTGGGCAACTCCGGGGAGGGGCAGGCCGCACGGGCTTCCCGTAACCTCAGGCGGAGTTCCTCGTCGCCTCTCTCAAGCCGAAAGGGCGGTGCTGGTTAGGCCAGCCCGGGAAATCACGTCCCAGCGCTGCGTCACAGTTGCGGACCTCGCGGCCTGGGTTGGGCGCGATCAAGCACTTCAGACTGGAGGCGGAGGCCTGTGCCGGAGTGGCTGGGGAACCTGGATTCGAACCAAGACTGCCCGAGTCAGAGTCGGGAGTTCTACCGTTAAACTATTCCCCAACGGCAGGCGCCCGGCCCTATAGCCCGGTGCGGAGGACCCTGCAACCCGCCTTGTACCGGGGCAGGTGGAATAAGGACTTGCCCGACCCCATCTGCGAGGGGATCATCGAATTAACAGTGCCATGCAGACCCGGAACGCTTCCCAGCCGCCGGGTGGCAGGCGGGGGGAGCCCCCCCCGGCGCCGCCCAGCATCCCCGCCGCAGCGGCCCCCCCAGGGGCCCCGCTTTTCGCCGCGTTGGACTTGGGCACGAACAACTGCCGTCTGCTCGTCGCCAGCCCATCCGGACCTGCGGGCTTCCGCGTGCTGGACAGCTTCAGCCGCATCATCCGCCTGGGCGAGGGGCTGAGCTCCACCGGCGCACTGTCCGATGCCGCGATGGACCGAGCCGAGGCCGCGCTGGAGGCCTGTGGCCAGAAGCTCGCCCGGCGCCCCGTGCAGGCGATCCATGCGGTGGCGACCGAGGCCTGCCGCCGCGCCACCAACGGGCCCCGTTTCATGCAGCGGGCGCAGAAGGCGCTCGGCGCCCCGATCCGCGTCATCCCGGCGCGGGAGGAGGCGGAGCTGGCCATGGAATCCTGCGCGCCGTTGTTCCGCCCGCAGGACCGGCGCGCCCTTCTGTTCGATATCGGCGGCGGCTCGACCGAGATCGCCTGGATCCGCACGGACGACCCCGACCAGCCCCGCCTGATCGGGACCATCTCGGTCCCCTTCGGCGTCGTCACCCTGGTGGAGCGGGACGGCGCCGCCTGCTTCGGGGCGGATGGGTTCGACCGGGTGGTGCAGGAGGTCGCGGCGAAGTTCGAGGCCTTCGATGCCGTCCACTGCATCCGGCAGGAGATGCGCGCCGGCGGCGTGCGGCTGATGGGCACCTCGGGCACGGTCACCACCCTGGCCGGCATCGCGCTCGACCTGCCGCGCTACAGCCGGGCGGTGGTGGATGGTCACGACCTGGAGATGGCCTGCGCGGACCGCGCGCTGGAGGCCCTGCGCTGCATGGGGAGGGACGGGCTGGCCGCGCATCCCTGCATCGGGCCGGAACGGGTTGATTTCGTCCTGCCGGGCTGCGCCATCTACGCCGCCATCCGCCAGGTCTGGCCGGCCGCCGGCATCACCGTCTGCGATCGCGGCCTGCGGGAGGGCCTGCTGCTGCGGGCGATGCGGGAGCGCCGCCGCGGCCGCCGCGGCCACTGAACTTCTAGGACCGACTCCGTGACCGAATCCCGCAAGACGGGCGAGCGCAACCTCTCCACCCGGCTGCGCACTGCCAAGGGGCGCACCACCGCCAGCCAGAAATGGCTGGAGCGCCAGCTGAACGACCCCTATGTGCGGGCCGCCAAGGCCCAGGGCTGGCGGTCCCGCGCGGCCTTCAAGATCATCGAGCTGGACGAGCGGTTCAAGCTGTTCCGCCCGCACCAGCGGATCGTGGATCTCGGTGCCGCCCCGGGTGGCTGGACGCAGGTTGCGGTGAAGCGGGCGGGGGAGCGGGGCAAGGTTGTCGCGCTGGACATCCTGCCGATGGATGCCGTCACCGGCGCCACCGTCCTGCAGGGCGACTTCAACGACGAATCGGCCGAGCAGGCGGTGCTGGATGCGCTGGACGGCCCGGCGGACCTGGTGATGTCCGACATCGCCCCCAACACCACGGGCCATAACGCGACCGACCACCTGCGTATCCTCGCCCTGGTGGAACTGGCGGCGGATTTCGCGCGCAAGGTCCTCTCCCCCGGCGGCGCCTTCGTCGCCAAGGTGTTCCAGGGCGGGACGGAGCGGGAGCTGCTGGCATCGCTGAAGCGCGACTACGCCACGGTCCGCCACGCCAAGCCCCCGGCCAGCCGGAAGGACAGCGCGGAGATGTATGTGGTCGCCCAGGGCTTCCGGGGCGGCCAGGGCGGCAGCGGGCCCGGCGTCGGCGGGGGCGGGGCAGGGGCCTGACCCAAGCCCCGCGCGGGGGGCAGTGTCTCGCCACCGTCATGCGCGCGGCCTTGCGGCGCGGGGCTGAAGGGGCGTAGGAGGGATCGCCAAGGCAGCGCCGCCCCGTCCCGAGAGGCCCCCGCTCAATGGCACCCGATACCACCCCGCCTCGCTTCCTCGCCCGTTTCGAGGAGGCCTATGCGTTCGACGATGTCCTGCTCGTCCCCGGCTTCTCCCAGATCCTGCCGCACCAGGCCGATACCCGCACCCGCATCACCCGCGAGATCGGGCTGAACATCCCCCTGGTTGCCGCCGCGATGGACACCGTGACCGAGGGGCCCATGGCCATCGCCATGGCCCAGGCGGGCGGCATCGGCGTGGTCCACAAGAACCTCTCGATCGAGGAGCAGGCCGCCCAGGTCCGCCGGGTGAAGAAGTTCGAGAGCGGCATGGTGGTGAACCCCGTCACCATCCACCCCGACCAGACCCTGGCCGATGTCCGCGCCCTGCAGGACCAGCACCGCATCTCCGGCATTCCCGTGGTGGAGCCGGAGACCGGGCGCCTCGTCGGCATCGTCACCTCGCGCGACGTGCGCTTCGCGACGGACCCGAATCAGCGCGTCTATGAGCTGATGACGCGCGAGAACCTCGTCACCGTTCCCACCGACGTCACCCCGGACCGGGCGCGCGCGCTCCTGCACAAGCACCGCATCGAGAAGCTGCTGGTGGTGGACGAGAAGCTCCGCTGCGTCGGCCTCATCACCGTCAAGGACATGGACAAGGCCCAGGCGAACCCGAACGCGGTGAAGGACGCGATGGGGCGCCTCCGCGTCGCCGCCGCCACCGGCACGGGCGAGGATGGGCGCCGCCGGGCCGAGGCGCTGGTGGCCGCCGATGTCGATATCATCGTGGTGGACACGGCCCATGGGCATTCGGCCGGCGTGCTGAAGTCGGTGGAGGTGATCAAGCGCCTCTCGAACTCCGTGCAGATCATCGCCGGCAATGTCGCAACGCCCGAGGCCGTCCAGGCGCTGATCGAGGCCGGTGCGGACGGGGTGAAGATCGGCATCGGTCCCGGCTCCATCTGCACCACCCGCATCGTGGCGGGGGTGGGCGTGCCGCAGCTGACGGCCGTGATGGAATGCGCCGCCGCGGCGAAGGAGCAGGGCGTGCCGGCCATCGCCGATGGCGGCATCCGCACCTCCGGCGACATCGCCAAGGCCATCGCGGCCGGCGCGGATTGCGTGATGATGGGCAGCCTCTTCGCCGGTACGGATGAGGCGCCGGGCGAGGTGTTCCTCTACCAGGGCCGCTCCTACAAATCCTATCGCGGCATGGGCAGCCTCGGCGCCATGGCGCGCGGCTCGGCGGACCGGTACTTCCAGGCCGATGTGCAGGACAGCCTGAAGCTGGTGCCGGAAGGGATCGAGGGGCGCATCGGCTACAAGGGGCCGGTGGGCAACGTCATCCACCAGCTCGTGGGCGGGCTGAAATCGGCCATGGGCTATACCGGCAACGGCACCATCGGCGACATGCAGTCCAACTGCCGCTTCCGCCGCATCACCGGCGCCGGCCTGCGCGAGAGCCATGTGCATGACGTGGCCATCACGCGCGAGGCGCCGAACTATCGGCAGGAGGGCTGACCGCCGGCGGCGCGGGCCCGCCCGGGCCCGTGCCGGTCAAACCGCGGCTGGCCTTTACTTCAGCACCCAGCCATCCCGGCGCATGCAGTCCTCGACGAAGGCCTCCCGCATCGGCTCGTTCTGGTCGCGGGTGCCGTAGCTCGGGCGGCGATAATAACCCTCGGTCTCGCGGCAGCGGCGGTTCGCGCCCTCGCCCTTGCACTCGCGGGAGCCCGGCACCCACCCGCCCCGGTCGGTCATCACCGTCATGTTGGCGGGGGGCGCGGCCTGGAAGGCGCCGGCCTCGCAGCGTGCCAGGGCCGCGTCCCGCATCTGCGGGGTCGCACCCGGGCGTTCCCATTGGGCGCAACCGGCCAGGCCCAGGGCGAGCAGGGGAATCGACCAGCCACGAATCATCAAGGGGACCTCTTTCCTGAACGCAACGATCCTACCACGGGCGGTGACCCTGCCGAGGGGCCGCCCGGCGCCGTGCCGCTTGCGGCCGGGCCGCGTCCCGCCGATCTAGCACCCATGTCCGTTCCAAATCCTTGCCACGCGGCGCCAGCACCCCGCGCCCGATCGCCCGGTTCTCCGCCATGACCCCGCTTGCCCGCCTTGCCGCCGCCGTATCGCTCCTGGCCGAGCTGGAAGCGGCCCCGCGCCGCCCGGCCGATGCGGTGGCGAATGATTTCTTCCGTGCCCGCCGCTACATCGGCGGCGGCGACCGGCGCGCCGTCTCCGAACGCGCCTGGACCGTGGTGCGGGAGCGCCTGCGCCTGGACTGGCACCTCGCCCGCGCCGGCACCCGGCCGACCGCCCGCCTCCTCCTCGCCGCCCATATGCTCCTGGTCGAGGGCGGGCGCCTTCCCGGTGTCGATGCCGCCTTCAACGGGGAGGGCTATGCCGAGCCGCGCCTGACCGCGGAGGAGCGGCGGGTGCTGGCGCAGCTGGAGGGGCAGCCCCTGATCCATCCCGAGATGGACGAGGCCACCCGCCTCAACCTGCCGGGCTGGGCCATGGACGGGCTGCGCTCCCGCTTTGGGGAAGCGCTGCCGCAGGCGGCCGCGGCCATGGAGACCGGCGCGCCGCTCGACCTGCGCGTGAATCTTCTCCGGACCACCCGCGAAGCCGCTGCCAGGGCCCTGGCGGCGGAAGGCATCGCCACTGAGCCCACGGCCTTCTCCCCCTGGGGGCTGCGCGTCGCGGACCGGCGCCCGATCCTCAACACCCGCGCCTTCCAGGACGGGCTGGTGGAGATCCAGGATGAGGGTAGCCAGCTCATCGCCCTGCTGGCCGATGCCCGGCCGGGGATGAAGGTGGCCGATTACTGCGCCGGCGCGGCCGGGAAGACCCTGGCCATGGCGGCGACAATGGCCAATCGCGGCCGCATCGCCGCGCTGGACGTCTCGGCCCCGCGTCTTACCGGGGCGGCCAAGCGCCTGCGCCGCGCGGGCGTGGACAATGCCGAGACGCATCTGCTGGAGTCTGGCGACCGCTGGGTGAAGCGCCGGGCCGGGAATTACGACCGCGTGCTGGTGGATGCGCCCTGCACGGGCACGGGCACCTGGCGGCGGAACCCGGATGCGCGCCTGCGCACCACGGGCGAGGATTATGCCGAGCTCATCACGAAACAGCGCGCCATTCTCGATAAGGCGGCGTCCCTGGTGCGTCCGGGCGGGAAGCTGATCTACGCTACCTGTTCGGTTCTACCGGGTGAGGATGAAGAGCAGGTGCGCGACTTCCTCGACACGCATGCCGAGTTCGAGCCCGTGCCCCTGGCGGAAGCCTGGGCGGAGGCGGGCATGACGGGCACGCCGCCGGGGGAGGGGGCGCATATGGCCCTCGCTCCACACAGCCATGGCACGGATGGCTTCTTCGCCGCCGTGCTGCGACGCCGGCCCTGAGCCCCCGGCCCGGAGGGCGCGGCGATGGTGCAGGTGCGTCGGGCCCGGCCGGAGGATGCGCCCGCCATCGGCGCCATCCACCGGATCGCCTGGCAGGACACCTATCCCGGCATCCTTCCCGATGCCTATCTCGCCGGGTTGGATGCGCGGCGGATCGCCTCGGGCTATCTGAGGGGCATGCTCGCGCGGCGCGGGGGCGAGGCTGCCTTCGTCGCCTGCGCGGGGGATGGGCAGATGGTCGGCTTCGCCTCGGCTGGCCCTGCGCGGCGGGAAGGGATCGCGGCGGGGGAGATCGAAACCCTCTATCTCCTCCCGGATTGGCGGGACCAGGGGGTGGGCCGCCGGCTGATGCGCGCCTCCGCCGCCCATCTCTCCGCCATCGGCTGCGCCTCCGCCATGCTCTGGGTTCTCTCCGCCAACACGGCCGGCTGGTTCTACCGGCGCCTCGGCGGCCGGCCCGTGGGCCGGGAGGCGATCTGCGTCGGCGGCCGGATGGTCGAGCAGACGGCGGTGCTCTGGAACCCGATCACCCTGCTGCTGGACGCCACGGCCGCCACGCGGGAGGGGGATGCGCGCGGGGAGGGTTGAAGCGGAGGTGATTCTGTGGTGATGGCCGCCATGGCCGATACGACTCCTCCCGCCCCCTACGCCAACCTCCCCGGCAGCGAGCGCCACCAGCGCCTGCTCATCCTGGATTTCGGAAGCCAGGTGACGCAGCTCATCGCCCGCCGCCTGCGCGAGGAGGGCGTCTATTGCGAGATCTGGCCCTTCACCGCCGATGAGGCGCGGATCCGCGCCTTCGACCCGATGGGCATCATCCTCTCCGGCGGCCCCGCCTCCGTGACCGAGGGCGAGAGCCCCCGCGCGCCCCAGGCCGTGTTCGGCATGGGCCTTCCCATCCTCGGCATCTGCTACGGCCAGCAGACCATGTGCGCCCAGCTCGGCGGCCAGGTGGAGGGGAGCGACCATCGGGAGTTCGGCCGCGCCCATGTGGTCGTGGCCGAGGATTGCGAGCTGTTCCACGGCGTGTGGGACAAGGGCGCGCGCGAGCAGGTCTGGATGAGCCATGGCGACCGCGTGACCGCCCTGCCGCCGGGCTTCCGCGCCGTCGCCACCTCCGAGGGTGCGCCCTTCGCTGCCATCGCGGATGACGCCCGCCATTTCTACGGCGTGCAGTTCCACCCGGAGGTCGTCCACACGCCGCATGGCCATGCGTTGCTGAAGAACTTCGTCCGCCGCATCTGCGGCGCCCGGGGCGACTGGACCATGGGCGCCTTCCGCCAGGAGGAGATCGAGCGGATCCGCGCCAAGGTGGGCAAGGGCAAGGTGGTGTGCGGCCTTTCGGGCGGCGTCGATTCCTCGGTCGCCGCCGTGCTGCTGCATGAGGCGATCGGCGACCAGCTCACCTGCATCTATGTGGATCACGGGCTGATGCGCGGCGGCGAGACGGAGCAGGTGGTCTCCACCTTCCGCGACCGCTTCAACATCAAGCTCATCCACCGGGACGCGAGCGACCTCTTCCTCGGCGCCCTGGCCGGGGTCACGGACCCGGAGCTGAAGCGCAAGACGATCGGGCGGCTGTTCATCGAGGTGTTCGAGGAGGAGCAGGCGAAGCTCGGCGGCGCCGACTTCCTCGCCCAGGGCACGCTCTATCCGGACGTGATCGAAAGCGTCTCGGCGACCGGCGGCCCCTCCGTCACCATCAAGTCCCACCACAATGTCGGCGGCCTGCCCGAGGGCATGCGGATGCAGCTGGTGGAGCCGCTGCGCGAGCTGTTCAAGGACGAGGTTCGCGCGCTGGGCCGGGAGCTTGGCGTGCCGGAGGTGATCGTCGGCCGCCATCCCTTCCCCGGGCCGGGCCTGGCCATCCGCATCCCCGGCGAGGTGACGCGGGAGAAGGTCGCCATCCTGCAGAAGGCCGATGCGATCTTCCTGGAGGAGATCCGCAACGCCAACCTCTACGACGCCATTTGGCAGGCCTTCGTCGTGCTGCTGCCCGTGCGCACGGTGGGGGTGATGGGCGACGGCCGCACCTATGACCAGGCCTGCGCCCTGCGCGCCGTGACGAGCACGGACGGCATGACCGCCGATGTCTATCCCTTCGACGTCTCCTTCCTCTCCCGCGTGGCGAACCGCATCGTCAACGAGGTGCGCGGCATCAACCGCGTGACCTATGACGTGACGAGCAAGCCGCCGGGCACGATCGAGTGGGAGTGAGAAGCCTGGTCACGCCCAGCCGCGCTTCCGGCTGAGCGCGACCCGCGCTTTTCCCCTCCGGGCGGCCAGGGGTGGCCGCCCCGGGGGGCAGGAATTCAGCGGAGCCCGTTGAACCAGTCCAGGATGCCGTCCGCCCCGCCGAGTGCCGAGGCGCCACCATAGAGGCCGGCGAGGAAGGTGCCGCGATGGCTGCCGCGCGCGACCGGCACGCCCATGGCGAGCGGCCCGCCCGCGGACAGGGCGCGGGAAACCATCGCCGGATGGATGGCCTCGTCCGCGCGCCCGTAATGGAAGCGGATGGGGGAGTCGTAGTTCCAGTAGGTGGACCGGTTGGCCGCGAGGTGCCGCAGGAAGGCGCTGTTCCGCGGATCGGTGAACCGGTCGAGGAAGCCGGCCACCAGAAGGTTCATGCCGGTCGGGACCGGCTGGCCCGGGTCGAAGTCGGCTTTGTAGTCCTGCCAGAACTTGAGCGCGAGGTCGTGGAATTCCGGCCGGATCGCGCTGCGCAGAAGCCCGTCGATCCCGTAGTTTCGCTCGTAGCTGCCCAGCGCGACGATGAGGCACAGCGAGATCCAGTTCGGCTGCGCGGGATAGGAGGTCTCGCCTTCGGGCAGAGGGAAGGTCTGGGCGCCGGTCCAGAAGGCCCAGGCTTCGCTCAGGTCGTTGAAGGGGCTGGCGACGACGGTTCCCGCGACCGGGACCGAATCCGCGCGCAGCGCCTGGTGCAGCCATTGCGTGTTGACCGCGCCCTGGGACCAGCCATGCAGGAACAGCTTCGCGGCGCGGAGCCCCATGGACGGCAGGGCGGCCTGCCCCGCCGCGAGGATGTCGAGGCAGGTCTGGACGCTCATCCCCTTCACCGCATAACCCTCTTCGCGGCCCTCGCGGAACGGTCCCTTGCCCACATAATCGGCGGCGACGACCGCATAGCCCTGGCCGGCGAAGCGCTGGAGGTTGAACAGCGTCTCGAGCGAATCCGCCTCGTCCGTCGTCTCGTAATCCGGGGCGGCGAGGCGGATGAGGTTGGACGGCACCTGATCGAAGGACAGGATCGTGCCATGCTGCCAGGAGAGCAGAGGCACCTCGCCGACGACGCCGGCCGGCACGGCCAGCAGGCCGCTGATCTTCAGCCTCTCGCCGGTTTCGGGGACCACCGTGTGCGTCACGAGGCGGTGCAGATCGACATCGAAGCGTGCGCCGTGGGTCGCGGCGTCGAAGGCGGGAAGGATGGCTGGCGCGTTGAAGCGCGGATAGGCCTTGGCCACCAGCGCATCCAGCCGCTGCCGCCCGACGCGGCAGGACCGGTCGATCTGTGGCCGGGTCGGAGCGGAGCTGCCAGCCGCGCCTGCCGCGCTCGCGCGGATCGCGGGCAACCCGGCCGCGATCGCTCCCGCCGCGGAGAGGAGGGCGCGTCGGGGCAGCCCCGCATCATCCGCGCTCCGGCGCGCGGCCGATGAGGCGTCGATGGTGTTCGGATGAGCGTTCATGGCCCCGTCCTCCAGCTGGCATCGGCCGGTCTTCGGGGCCTGATGCGGTCCAGGCCGCCGATTGGCCCGCGTGATGCGGGAACGACGCATGCGACGGTTCCTCCTATGGCTTGGCGGCCCCGATCCCCGCGTTGACCTGGATCAACCGCCCGCCAAGGGCCGCGCGGATGGGGCGGCGTGGCTCCCCCGTCCTGCCTCTTCCGCCCCGGCGAACGCCGGCCTGGCCACGGCGCCACTCTCGATCCGACCCTTCCCGGGCCGCCGCCGCAGGAGCGAACGCTTGTTCAGGAAAGTGCCCGCAGCGCCGCGCGCAGGCCGTTCGCGTCGAGCTGCGGTAGCTCTCGCTCGAGCGCCACATGGGTATCGCGCCAGATCGGCAGGGCGGAGGCCAGCCGGTCCTCGCCCGCTTCGGTCAGGCGCAGCCGGCGGCTACGCCGGTCGGCGGGGGCCGTCTCCACGGCCAGGAGCCCATCCCGCTCCAGCGGCTTCAGCGCCGCCGTGAGCGTCGTGCGGTCCATCGCCAGGGTCTGCGCCACCGCCCCGATGGAAGGCGGCTCGGGGCGATTCAGGGCCATCAGCAGGGAAAACTGCCCGTTCGTCAGCCCGACGGGGCGCAGCGCGTCGTCGAAGCGCCGCGCCAGGGCCCGCGCCGCGCGCTGCAGATGCAGGCACAGGCAGGTGTCGCGCACCTGCAGGGTGGTCTCAAACGGCACGCATTTTGACATGAACTGAATATGTTGATATCAACATTTTCCGTCAAGGGAAGAGGGGGAGTCCAGCAATGGGATATGTCGATGGCTTCGTGCTTGCCGTCTCGGCGGCCAATCGGGAGGTGTATCGCCGGCACGCCGCGGAGGCGGCGCCGCTCTTCAAGGAGTTCGGCGCGACCCGCATGGTCGAGTGCTGGGGTGACGATGTTCCGGACGGCAAGCTGACCGACTTCCGCCGCGCCGTTCAGGCGAAGGAGGACGAGGTGGTGGTGTTCAGCTGGATCGAGTACCCGTCCAAGGAGGTCCGCGACGCGGCGCATGAGAAGATGATGAACGACCCGCGCATGAAGGCCATGGCCGGGGAGATGCCCTTCGACGGCAAGCGCATGATCTTCGGCGGCTTCATGCCGATCCTCGATGTCTGAGGAGGGGACCATGGGCAACATGCAGGGCGACTTCATCTGGTACGAGCTGCTGACGCCGGACCCCGCCGCGGCCGCCACCTTCTACGGCGCGGTGCTGGGCTGGACGTCGCGCGACGCGGGCGGCCCGACCCCGGGCTACCGCCTGTTCTCGACCGCGGAGACCGAGGTGGCCGGCTTCATGGCCATGCCGCCCGACGCGGCAGGGGCGGGGATGCCGCCGCAATGGCTCGGCTATATCGCCGTGGAGGATGTCGATGCCTCCGTCCGGTCCATCCTCGAGGCCGGTGGCACGCAGCTCATGCCGCCGACCGATATCGCGGGCATCGGGCGCTTCGCCCTGCTCACCGACCCGCAGGGCGCGCCGTTCTATGTCATGCGGGGTGCGACGGATGAGGAAAGCTCCTCCTTCGCGCCGGAGAAGACCGGTCATTGCCGCTGGAACGAGCTGTCCACCAGCGACCAGCCGGCCGCCCTGGCCTTCTACGCCCGCGTGTTCGGCTGGGAACAGGGAAGCGCCATGCCGATGGGTGATCTCGGCGAGTACCGCTTCATCTCCCATCGCGGCGTGACGCTGGGGGCCGTGATGACCACCCCGCCCGGCGGCCCGCGGCCGGGCTGGGGGTTCTTCTTCGGTGTGGCGGATATCGACCGCGCGGCGGAGGCCATCCGGAGCGGGGGAGGGGAGGTCCATTTCGGACCGAACGAGGTGCCCGGGAACCTCTTCATCATCATCGCCACCGACCCGCAGGGTGCCCCCTTCCGCGTGGTCGGACCGCGGACGGCCTAGCACCCCTGGGAAGCGGCCCTCGGAACGGCCAGGATGCGGCTCGCCACCCCGGAACGGGGCGGCGAGTCCTCCGGGGGAAACGACCATGCTCAAAACCATCCTGGCTGCCGGAATGGCGGCCCTTCTCGGCCTTCCCGCCCTGGCACAGCCCGCGCAGGACACGGTGGGCGCCATCCGGGCCCGCGGCTCCCTTGTCTGCGGCGTGACGCCGAACTCCGCCGGATTTGGCACGCCGGACAGCCGGGGCGAATGGCACGGCATCGACGTGGATGCCTGCCGCGCGATCGCGGTGGCGGTGCTGGGCGATGCCCGGAAGGTCCGCTTCGTCCCGGCCAGCACAGCGCAGCGCTTCACCACGCTGCAATCCGGCGAGATCGACGTCCTCGCCCGCGTCACCACCTGGAGCATGTCGCGGGAAGGGGCGCTCGGCCTCGCCTTCGCCAGCATCAATGTCTTCGACGGGCAGGGCTTCCTGGTGAAGACCGATTCGGGCGTGACCTCCGCCCGCCAGCTGGATGGCGCCACCATCTGCCTGCTGCCCGGCACCACCAATGAGCTGAACGTCGCGGACTACTTCCGCACCCACAACATGCGCTTCACCCCGGTGGTGATGGACAATATCGAGGAACTGCGCGCCGCCTTCCTCGCCGGCCGCTGCGACAGCTATTCGACCGACGCCTCGGCGCTGGCCACCTACCGCGCCAGCCAGGGCGCGAATGCGGACCGCTTCCGCGTGCTGCCCGACATCATCTCCAAGGAGCCGCTCGGCGTCGCCGTCCGCAAGGGCGACTGGCGGTTCTTCGACATGGCGCGCTGGGCCCACTTCGCCATGGTGACCGCCGAGGAGCTGGGAATCGACAGCCGCAACATCGACAGCTTCGCCAATAATCCGAACCCCGATGTGCAACGATTCCTGGGCCGGACCGGCGATCTGGGCCAGAGCATGGGGATGAGCAACGACTGGGCGGCGCAGATCGTCCGCCAGGTCGGGAATTTCGGAGAGGTCTGGGACCGCAACCTGGCGCCCCTCGGCATCCAGCGCGGCATCAACGCGCTCTGGACCCGTGGTGGCCTCCAATACGCGCCGCCGCTCCGCTGAGCACCGGAGTGCGGCCGGCCCAGGCTCCTCTCCGGGGCCGGGCCGGCCGGCTCGCCTGTGGATTGAGGGGATCACGGGGGTTACTCGCCCTCACGGCAATGTTTTCACCCTGCGGAACTCGGAGCGGTGGCAATCGACTCGCTGCAACTCCGCGAGTCGGGGCGCTTCCATCGGCGGACCGTGTTCCCTATGCCACGCGAAACCGTCTATATATGGGGTCGTTCTGACAGGGCTGCGCGATATCTTGTGTGGCGTCCCTCCCAGAGGCATCCTCCGCTTCGGGGGAATTCAGGGGTTTGACGATGTTCGATGCCATCCAGCTTGAGGGCCATGGCCAGGTGAAGGTCGATCGCTCGCGCGACGCCCTGCTCACGGCCTTCGGCAAGGACACGCTGAGCGACCGCTATCTGCTGCCCGGCGAGTCCTACCAGGACCTCTTCGCGCGCGTCGCCAGCGCCTATGGCGACGATGCGGCGCATGCCCAGCGGATCTACGACTACATCTCCCGCCTGTGGTTCATGCCGGCCACCCCGGTGCTGTCGAATGGCGGCACGAAGCGCGGCCTGCCGATCTCCTGCTTCCTCAACGAGGCCGATGACAGCCTCGATGCCATCGTCGGGCTTTGGAACGAGAACGTCGCCCTGGCCTCGAAGGGGGGCGGCATCGGTTCCTATTGGGGGAACCTCCGTTCCATCGGCGAAAAGGTCGGGATGAACGGCAAGACCTCCGGCGTCGTGCCCTTCATCCGCGTGATGGACAGCCTGACCCTCGCCATCTCCCAGGGCTCGCTCCGCCGCGGCTCTGCGGCCGTCTATCTCCCGATTTCCCACCCCGAGGTGGAGGAGTTCATCGAGATCCGCCGCCCGACCGGCGGCGACCCGAACCGCAAGGCGCTGAACCTGCACCACGGCATCCTCATCTCGGATGCCTTCATGCGCGCGGTCGAGGCCGATGAGGAATGGGCCTTCACCAGCCCGAAGGACGGCGCGCTGATCCGCAAGGTCTCGGCCCGCCACCTCTGGATCCGCATCCTCACGGCGCGGATCGAGACCGGCGAGCCCTACATCGTCTATTCCGACCATGTGAACCGCCATCGGCCGGAGCACCACAAGCTGGCCGGGCTGGAGGTGAAGACCTCCAACCTCTGCTCCGAGATCACCCTGCCGACCGGGCGCGACCATCATGGCCGCGACCGCACGGCGGTGTGCTGCCTCTCCTCCCTGAACTGCGAGACCTGGTTCGAGTGGAAGGACGAGCCGCGCTTCATCCCGGACGTGATGCGCTTCCTCGACAACGTGCTGCAGTCCTTCATCGACACCGCGCCGGACACCATGGCGAAGGCGAAGTACAGCGCCATGCGCGAGCGCTCCGTCGGGCTCGGGGTGATGGGCTTCCACTCCTTCCTGCAGGCGCAGAACGTGCCCTTCGAGAGCGTGATCGCGAAGGTGTGGAACATGAAGATGTTCAAGCACATCCGCGCCCAGGCCGATGCCGCCAGCCGTGAGCTCGCCGCCGAGCGCGGCCCGTGCCCGGATGCCGCCGAATACGGCATCATGGAGCGCTTCTCGAACAAGATCGCGATCGCGCCGACGGCCAGCATCAGCATCATCTGCGGCGGCGCATCCCCGGGGATCGAGCCGATCGCGGCCAATGTCTACAACCACAAGACGCTGTCCGGCTCCTTCATCGTCCGCAACCCGTATCTCCAGAAGGTGCTGGCCAAGCACGGGCGGGACGACGAGGAGACCTGGACCTCGATCACTGTCACCAAGGGCTCGGTGCAGCACCTCGACTTCCTGACGCAGCAGGAGAAGGACGTCTTCAAGACCGCCTTCGAGCTGGACCAGCGCTGGGTGATCGAGCATGCGGCCGACCGCACGCCCTATATCTGCCAGAGCCAGTCGCTGAACGTGTTCCTGCCCGCCAACATCCATAAGCGGGACCTGCACCAGATCCACTTCCAGGCCTGGAAGAAGGGCGTGAAGTCGCTCTACTACTGCCGCAGCCTCTCCATCCAGCGCGCGGATACGATCAGCGAGAAGGTGGCGGTGCAGCCCAGGCTCGGGATCATCGCGAATGACGTGGCGGCGCCCCTGCCGCTGGTTGCCGCCCCGGCCGAGAGCACCAATTACGAGGAATGCCTCGCCTGTTCCTGACAGAGTCCTGGGTGTCTCACTTCTAACGAAGGGTTTCCTGTTAGAAGTGAGACACCCCTAGTCCGTCGTATTACGACCCTCTGCGCGTGCCCTGCATTATATGTCAGAGTGCTGAGTCTCAGTCCCCGCGAGCGCCAGCTCGCGGGGATGTTCACATTATGTTCTTGATCTAGTGCGAGCCTAGCCGCTACGTCAGTGCCCGAGTTCGAATCGGCCATCCTGGGCGGTCAGGGTAGGGGAGCGGTGGGGCAGTTGGATCTGGTCTTCACCCGCTCGGCGTTGCTGGACAGGGACCTTCCCGACGAGGTTCTCGGGGCCGACTTCGAAAAGGCATGGAGGGATGGTCTTCGGGACGTCTCGAAGCTTGCTCTGGCGCGGGTGGGGGTTACTGACGACGTCGCGTTCATGATCGACGGGAGCGCCGAATACCAGCAGGAAGTATCGGGCGCCCTTCGGACGATGAGTGGCCTGGTATCATCGTCGACGAGTCGACAGACATACGCCCGCCATGCAGGCCGCTTCGCGGACTGGGCCGTGTATGAGAGGCATCCTCTAGGCCGCATCCCGCCGTCCGCACTCCTGGCCTACAAGAGGAGGCGACTCGAGATCACGGGGGTGCAGGACACTTCGTGGAACGTCGAGGCGGCCGCGATTCGTAAGTTCCTTGAGGCGGTGGCCCTCGAGGAGGGTGACCTGAGCATGAGCAGTTCGGTCACTCATCCCTCCCTGAACTGGGTCGAGAAGTCAGCCGGGGCGCGGCCGGGGGAAGGGCCTAAGTTCATCACGGGACGGCAATTCAGGAGGTTCCGCGACGAGGGGCTGCTCCGTTCCAACTACCCGCTTCGGAATGTGGCCTTCTCGGAGCTGCTCTTGTCGTCGGGCATGCGCCGGTCTGAGGGCAACGCCTTCCGGACGGACTGGCTCCCGTCTCGAGAGAAGATCGAGTCGACTCCGGGAAATTCGCTTCGACATCAGGTCCGGCGCGAAACGGCCAAGGGTCGGAAGGCTCGTTGGACCAGGATCTCCAAGCGCGCCTTGGATTCGATGCTCCAATACGACGCCTTCGAACGTCCTGACCTGCTGGCCCGTCGTTCGGCCAGTACGAGCACAGCTCCGGACGACCGTCGCCTATGGCTGAGCCAGACTGGCGTGCCCATGAGTTCGAGCAGCTGGTCATACGTCTTCCAAGAAGCCAGCGAACGCAGCAAGGTTCATGTCACGCCGCATGCCTTGAGGCACAGCTTCGCCGTGTTCCTCCTCAGCCGACTGATTTCGAGGATCGTCGGGTCGGTACGCGAACGGAAGCGGGAAGCGAAGAGGCTCCGGGACCTGTTCCACACCCGTCCCGAGACGATCTACGACAGTCTCTTCGGCGACCCACTCCGCAAGGTTCAGAAGTACCTTGGGCATGCGAGTTACATGACGACCTTCATCTACCTTGACATCCTGGCCGGCGACACCCTCGAGGAGGATGACACCTGGGGCGTGTTCTCGGAGATCCTGGACACGGAAGCCGACTACACGACCCAGGGCGGGATCCTCATGACACAGGGTGTCGACGATGACTGATGGTGAAGGCACCGGCAGCCTGTTCGATCGGGGCCGCAAGAGCCAGAACGTGCCGCTTCGGGTCAGAACCGCCGCGGACGCCAGCAACCTGGCGGGCGTCGACGCGGTGCTCGCGAAGATGATCGCGGAAGGGCGCCACTACTACGTCGACGAGCGTGGGAAGGAGACGGACGACAAGTGGATCAACTGGACCTGGGTGAAGCCATGGCCGGCCCTCGGCGAGCTGGTCCTGACTTCGCTTCATCAGCTCTGCACATCGAAGCGGGAGCTCCGCTTCTTCAAAAGCGCGCAGGGTCAGCAGCAGATGTCGAAGCCATTCTTCGTCTGGCTTCGCGCATTCGATCCGGACCGCCAAATCGGCGGGAAGGTCAAGCTCTCACCGGAGGTGCTCGAGGCATTCAAGGCTCATATCGACGAGCGCGTCGCGAAGGGCGAGATCGCGTCCAAGTCCGGCTACCAATACAAGGGCGGCATCACGCGGTTGCTGAAGCACGCGTGGCTCGTCGGTAACGCCGCTGCCGTGCTGGGGGAGGACTGGGAGGAACGCCACTTTGTCAGCGATGCATTCGTCGACGACCTGAAGCAGCGCCCGCCCTACAGTCATGACGAGGGCAACCGGATCGTCCGTGCGTGCGCCGATCTGCTTCGCGAGAGGGCGGACGAGCCGTTCGGCCACGTCTCGGCACTCGCCGTCTACACCGGGATCGGCCTCAGGCTCGGGATCGAGACGGAGTGCATCGACCGCCTTCGGGTCCAAGACATCCAGGTTGTCGGCGACGGAAGGAAGGTGAAGGTCACCTACGTGAAGCGCCGAACCTCATCGCTCCCGAATCGTCGCAAGCTGGCCGACGCCGGCCAAGGCGCCGACGGTACGGAGGAGGTGGACCAGGTTGAGGATGTCGGCCCGTTCACGACCGGTGGTGGACTCCTGCTGTATGCGAAGAAACGGGCAAAGGAGAGAGGGGCCGAGGACAACGATCCCCTTTGGCAGCACCCCTTCACGGCCGCTGACTTCGCGGCCTTCACCGAGGTTCTTCACGCCCGCGGCTTGCGCGGCGACGATGGCGAAAGGCTTCAGATCGTCCGGACGCGCTTCCGGGCCACGTACAAGCAGGCCCGAATGCTCAAGTCCGGGGGTAACCTGTCCCTGGTCGCGGATGATCACACGAAAGACGTCGCCGCGAGGAACTATCTTGAGGGCTCGCCGCATCTCCGTCCCTTCTACGACAACGCGATCGCGACCGCTCAGCTCGAAGCCCTTGAGCAGGGTCTGACGGGCTGGAAGCCGAAGGTGGTTTCACTCCGGGAGGGAGCGTCGCAGGGGGCTGTGGCGGCCGCTGCCGCGGAGGTCGGATTGCCTCCTGAGGAAGTTCGACAGGCATTGAGCGGCGACACCGACGTATGGCTGGCGAGCTGTCGAGGCTTCTACAACAGCCCATTCTCCCCGGCAGGTCAGCCCTGCTCCAAGCCCTTCTGGGGTTGCCTTGGCTGCGAGAACGCCCTGGTGACCCGGCGCACCCTCCCGAGGATCCTGTCGTTCCTGTCCCATGTCACCCAGCAGCGGCAGCTGCTCGCCGACCGGGATTGGCAGGACAAGTTCGGCACCGCTTACGTGAGAATCATCAGGGACGTTCTGCCGAAGTTCCCGGACACAGCGCTCGCGGAGGCACGACACATCGCTGAAGGCATCGAAGGGAAGATCCACCTGCCTCCGGAGATGCTCGCCGCATGAGCGATACTCTCGACCCGGTTGCCTCGCCCGGAAGCGGAGAGATCGTCCCGCACCCGAGATCGCACCTCCGCCGAGAGCCGATCGGAGCGGACGCCAAGGTTGTCCCTGGCTCATCCGTCCTGTTCGGCGATGATGAATGGGATCTCCGCGACGTTGACTACCACGGCGCGCGGCAGCCTCAGTACACCACCATCAGCTTCGGCGGGATCGCCCAGCCGGGCCTGAAGCTCGCGCTGAAGGAGCTGGCGTACCACCGCCTGAACACGAGGCTGTCGTCCCGGGTAAGGGAGATCGGCGTCTACACCTGCGTCCGCGAGCAGGTGCGTGCACAGCGGTTCTCCCGCTGGCTCGCAGAGAACTTCCGAACCGCGGATAGCCTTGCTGACATCTCGCAGTCGATGATCCACGCCTACCGCGTTCACCTGGAGAAGTCGGGTTCTCCGGCCACGGTCTGGAAGTATCTTGAGCCCATCAAGATGCTGGAAACGTATGGGACGTTCCTGACCCGCCCCTTGAGGTTCAAGCCATACGGTGGCCGCCTGAGTGCCGAACTCGTCGGCTGGAAGCCCGAGAAGGGGGAGAATTCTACACCGGTAATCGAGGAGGAGATCCTCGCTCCTGTACTCAACGTCGCCATCCGGTACCTGGAGGAATACTCAAAGGACATTGAGCGGATGCTTGGGGAGTTTCTTGAGCATCGGCCCCTCTCGTCTGAGGACACGGAAGGGAAGATCGATCGCAATTCCCTGCCGTTTCTCAAGTGGCTGGCGGCTACGGATCCGCGACGGCGGATCGGAACCACTCATCCCTTCGACGAAGCGGTGGTCCAGGAGTACCTGGAGTACGTCGATACCTTATCCATTTCCGAAACCACGGCGAAGGCTTACCGGGCGATCGGCCCCCGACTACTGAGGGCATGGCAGTCGGGGCGGCGCGACGTGCTTCAGCAGCCAGGGGATGGTCACCGCACCCGTTCCGCCCGGCTTCGGAACTTCGAATGGCGCGCGGAGGTGTCCGCATGCCCGACGCTCGGCCGGCCCTGGCGCCCGCCCTTCGGCGCAAACGTCGATGCCGGGGATGAGTACAGGTCGGAAGTCGGCCACGTCCTGGCCGCCTGCGCGACCGTCATCCTTTACCTGAGCGGAATGCGGCCCGGAGAGCTTTCGATGCTCGACGTGGATTGCCTGCAGGTGGTCCGGGATGCGGATGGGAGGGAGATCCGGTGGAAGATCATCGGCACTCCCGTGAAGGCGCGCACCAAGGGGCGGGTCAAAAACATCCCGCCGCGCCCGGTGGAATGGTTGGTGCCGGAGGTCGTCGCCAGAGCGGTTCAACTACTCCAGCGCATCCTGAAGCCGGTCCGAGACTTTCGCGGGTCACGCCTCCTCATGGTAAACCTCGATGCCCTCCAGCCTGGGCGGACCGATCCGAACGGCTTCCCGGCTTCCGAGCGGACGATCCGGACGCTGCTGGACACCTTCCAGGGGATGATCCGGGATCGCTTTGCGGCATCGCCTTGGGGTGAGCTGCCTGCGGATGGTCGCATCATCCCGGCGCAGTTCCGACGTACCCTGGCGCGCCACATCGCGCGCCAGCCCTTCGGGATCATCGCGGGCAAGCTCCAGTACAAGCACGTCAGCACGATCATCTTCGAGGGCTACGCCGGGTCGGATGACGCGGGCTTCCGGGCGGAGGTCGCAGAAGAGTCCGTGATGGCCGGGATCGACATGCTGGAGGAGTTCGAGGAGGACCAGGCGGCCGGCTCCATCTTCGGTCCTGGCGCCAGGAGCCTCATGGCCAAGGTTGCCGCTGCCAAGGAGGTGGCGCGGGCGAGGGCGAACGTGGATCGCACCGATATCAGGGCAGCCGAGGTCGCGGCGCTTCGATCCATCGCCGTCAACCTCCATACCGGCGCCCTCAACCTGTGCGCGTTCGATCCGTCCAACCCCGGCAAGGCGCTGTGCCTGAGCGAGGCGGAGCGCGAGAAGGCGGTCGCGCCGCGGATGAACCTGTGCTCCCCGGGCAAGTGCCCGAACTCCACGATTGGATCGTGCCATGTCGGCCGATGGCAGCAACTCCTGACGGACGCGGAAGAGCTCAGGGATGCCGCGAGGACAATGCCCCAGCGCGTCAGCCTTGATCGGCAGGTCGCTGAGTACAGGTCCATCATCGGCGCGGTGGGCTAGCGGTGGCCAGCGCGGACCGATTGGCCCTACTCGCCAGCGTAAAGGCCCGGATCGCGGAACTGGAGGAGGTGCCGTCCGACAGGATCCGGTCCGTGGAGCGCCACGAGCTTGCGCTGCGCCATGCCATGCTACGTCTCGTCAGCGGCACGCCCGGCAAGACGGACGGGGCGCTGACCAACGAGAACCTGTGCGCTGAGGCGGAGGTGGCGCGCGCCACCATGTACCGGATCCGCTCGGTCATGGACGACTGGAAGACGGCCCAGAATACGGCGGCGCCGGACAGCCCGGGCGCCCTGCGGGAACAGATCCGCTCCCTCAAGTCCGAGATCCGGCAACTCAAGGATGCGCACTCCGAGGAGCGGAGATCACTCCTCGAGATCCAGCAGGTGCTCGTTCAGCGAGTCCAGGGCCTGACCCTAGCCCTCAACCATGCGCAGGGAGACGGCAAGGTGGCCGACCTCGATCTCCTCCGCCGCCAGAAGAACAAGAAGTCTGGGGCAGGCTGATGGCGAGGCGCGATGTCGAGGCCGACATCCTCGGCCGGCTCGACCGGTTCCTGGCGGACGGGGAGAGCATCCCGTCGACGGCCGACGGCAAGGTCAACGTGGTGGCCTTATGCCGGGCGCTAGGGCTGCCAGCCACCGACGCCCAGCACTTCCACCGTAAGGAAGCGATCAAGACGGCGGTCTCCGCGATCGGCGCGGACCAGGGACTGGCGCCCATCGGCGCCCGCGGCACGTTCGATCCTCAGGAAGCGGTGCTGGAGGATCGGCTGCGGGAGGTAAGGGGCAAGGCACGGAGCGACGCCATGGCGGCCACGGAGGCCGCGGCTGCCATGCAGGCGATCGTCGACGAACTCCACGCCGCCCGGACCGAGGTCTCCGCCCTGCGAGTGGAGAACCGGGCGCTCCAGGAGCGCCTCCGCCTCGTGGAGGAGCAGGGCATCCTCTGGGACGCCGGACCGCAGGCATGAGGCGGCTCTCGGTATCCGCGATCATCGCGTCGCGCGACTTCGGCTGCATCTTCACCGGGATCAGCGAGGCCGGGGAGCGGATCCGAGTCCGGACATATGATCCCGTATGGCCCGCCGTCGGAGAGGTCTACGACGTCGAAGGCACAGGCACGACATTCCGGGACCGGTGGGGCAGGGATCATCAGCAGGTCGACCGGGCCAGACTCACCCGGGTGCGGACGTCCGGGCGGCTCCTCGGCCCGTGGCTCCAGAACCTGCCTGGCGTCGGCGAGATCCGTGCCCAGCGGCTCATGGCGGCCTACGGGCACGATCTCCTTGAGGTCCTCGATGACCCTGCACGAGTCCAGGACATCGCGGGCGCGCTCGAGCCGAACCGGGCCGCCCTCGCCTTCCGGCTGGCAACGAGGGTGCAGACCGCCTTCCGGGACTACGCCGAGCGCGAGCGGGACGGCATCTCTGAGAGCTCCTTCTATCAGCGCCTGGAGGAGATGAGTGTCGAGGACCGCGCGGCCGCCCGCTCCCTCTGGAGGCTGCTCGGCAACGACGCTTGGGCGCGCCTCGCACGGCGGCCTTACTGCGCGGCCTCCGTCCTGCCCTGGCGGCAGGCTGACCATCTCGGCATCAGGCTGCTGTCCGCGGCGGAGAACAGCCGGGAGGTGGATCTCCATCCTGACCGGCTCGCGGGCGCAGTCGATAGCGTGGTTCGGGACATTTTGACGGCCGGCCATACCGCGGCCACTCAGGACGAGGTGCTGCGGCGCCTCCAGCGGAAGGGTGTCCCGGGCAGGCGAGCGCTCGAGATCGGCCTGGAACGCCGCCGTATCCTCAGCGGATCTGAATTCCTGCATGCGCCGGGTGCCGCGTACCTCGAGCGGGACCTCTACGCGCAGATCGAGCGCCTCCGGTCGAGCGCGCCAAGGTGGACCCTGGCGAGGGATGACGAGATCAGCAGGGCGGTGATCGCGGCTGAGCACGAGACGGGGCTCGCGCTGACCGGCGAGCAGCGCATGGCGGTCGGTGTCCTGCTGCAGCAGCCCGTCGGCCTTCTCCAAGGCGGGGCGGGAACGGGCAAGACGACCTCGATGAGGGTGCTCGTCGCTGCCTGGGAGCGTCTCGGCGGCCATGTCGAGGCGACGGCCCTGGCCGGGAAGGCCGCCCTCAAGCTGCGGCAGTCGACCGGCATCGACGTGCTGACCATCGCCCAGGTGCTGAAGCGCCTGGATGAGCGGGAACGGCTCGAAGCGGAGGGGAAGCTCGAGCCGGACCAGGACGGCGAGGAGCACGAGGACGGCAGCCTCAAGAAACGCCTGCCAAGGTTCGTGAAGGAGACGCTGCTCCTGGTGGACGAGGCCTCGATGGCCGACCTTCCGAGCCTGCGGCAACTCGCGCGAAAGCTTCCGGACGGTGCCAGGATGCTGCTGGTCGGCGACGTCGCCCAGCTCCCGCCGGTCGGGCTCGGTCAGGTCTACCACGACCTCGTCCACGCCGGTCCTGGCCTCTTCGAGCTGACCCGGATCCTTCGGCAGGCGGAGGACAATCCCCTGCTGGACGTCGCGGCTGCCATTCGAGCGGGGCAGGAGCCGCACCTCCCGCCATACGAGGGAGCCTCGATCGGCGTTCATTTCCGGCAATGCGGGATTGAGGCGGTTCCCGAGGTCATGGGGATGATCCGCCGGGAGCTCTCCCATGCGGACGGCGACATCCTCGCGCTGGCTGCTCGTCAGACCACGGTGAAGGCGGTCTGTCGCGGTGAGATGCACCGCCGCCAGGAGGAAGGCGCGTCAGGCGTCCGGGTCGGGCCTCTCTGCCCGTGGGTCGCGGTAGGCGACCCGGTCATCATGACCACGAACCACTATAAGTTCGGGTTGGCCAATGGGCAGCTGGGCCAAGTGACGTCCATCGACCCGCTCTCCGTTGCCTGGGACGGCGAGGACCGCAGCTGGGAGGTCGTCGACGAGTACGCGGTGGACATCGCCTCGGCGTGGGCGATCACCTGCCACAAGTCGCAGGGGTCCGATGCGGCCAGGGTCGTCATCGGCTTGGACTCGAAGGCGATGCTGACGCGGCCGTGGCTCTACACGGCAGTGACTCGGGCACGCCATCAGGCGGTTCTTGTCGGTCCGAAGGATCTCCTGGCGGAAGCTGTCGGTCGGCTTGGGGATCGAACGACAGGGTTCTCGATCCTGACCCGGGCCAAGCGCCCCGCGACGGCGGCCGTGCCGTTACCTCTGCCGGCGAGGAGGCTCCATGCTGTCCAATGACGGGCCCCGATGGTGGGTGGACGGCACGGGGCGCTGCGAGGGGGTAAACCCTGGCCTCGGCCAAGAGCAGTTGGACTGGCAAGGACGAGGGTTCCGGTATCGACCTTCAAACCGGGCGGCGTACGGGCGCCGTCGGCCCCGTGATCGATCGCCCGTGGCCGCACCGCCTTTGCAACGCTGATCCGAATCGCTATCTCCGAATCGAATGTCGCTTCTCGGACAACAATTCAGGCCTCCGGCGGACTGGCAGGCCTTCGAACGCCTTTGCTTCGCCCTCTACGCCCGCATGTGGGCCGATCCCAACGCCCAGATGAACGGCCGCTCCGGCCAGAAGCAGGCCGGGGTGGACATCTACGGGCACGACCGTGAAAGCCGGCATACGGGTGTCCAGTGCAAGGGCAAGACCGGCGGGTACGGGTCGAAGCTGACCGAGAGGGAACTCCGGCGTGAAGTCGCGAATGCGAAGGGCTTCGAGCCGCCGCTCGACGTCTTCATTCTCGCGACGAGCGCGCCGAACGACGCCGCCCTCCAGACTATCGCCCGCGAGATCACGACGGAAAACCGAAAGCTCGGCCTCTTCGAAGTCCACGTCACAGGATGGGATACCCTTCAGCAGCGGGTGGTAGAGTTCCCGGAGATCGCGCGCCAGCATTATTCAGCGGTCGGATACGAGACCGTACTGGCGGAGGTGCAGGCCGACCACGGGCAAGTGATGGCGGCGGTCGCGTCCTTGAAAGCGGAACTTCTCGCGAGGTTGCCCGCGCAGACGGCGGACGCCGCTCCGACCGGTGATCAAGCGGATGAGCCCCTTCGGGCGCGGATCAACGACGCCGTCGAACTGAGCAACGGCGGCCAGTCCCGGGCGGCGATCACCGTCCTCCAACGCATCCAGGCGGACGAGTGGGAAGCCGCGTCGCCCAGGAATCGGTACCGGCTGCTGAATGCGCTGGGCTTCGCGCATGTCGGCCTTGGGGAGACCTCAAAGGGCGTCGCTCTCCTTCGCCAAGCTCACGACGAGGATCCGGGGAAGCCATGGTCGCTGACGGCCCTGGCCTTCGCCGACATCTTTGACGGCAAGCCGGAAAGCGGGTTCGACCACGCCCGGGGGGCCCTTCAGGAGGATCCATCCCTCGAGTCGGCGGCGGTGGCCGTGCTTCACGCTGCTCCCGCCTCGATGAGCTACGAGGAGGTTCGGACCCTCGTTCCGAAAGACCTGCTCTCGAACACGCAGGTGCTTCTCGCCTTGTCGGCAGTTGCTCACGAGCGTGGAGACGCTGACGAGGCCCTGCGCCAGGCTGAAGCAGCCTACGCGAAGGATCCCGAGGACTGGCGAACCCAATCCACGCTCGCGCATGAACTCATCACTCCGATCCTCTCGCGAGAAACCATCGGGCTCACCCGAATGATCGAAGAGGCCAGCAGGACGCGGTTCGACCGCGGCCTGGAATTGCTGCGAGAGGCTTGGAAGGCGATCGCCGGGGGCGAGGCCGGGGCGCGCTCGCCCGAGCTGGCCGTCAATCTGTCGTCCGCCCTTGAGGTGGCCGGGGATGAGGCCGGTTCCGAGGCCATCGTCGATGAGGGGCTGCGGGCACGTCCCGACTTCGCCCCGCTCCTGAGGCGGAAGGCCGTCATTCTCGGGACGCGCAGCGCATGGGCCGAGCTGAAGCCGCTCCTGGACCGCGTTCCTGATGATGAGCTCGAGCCCGAGGACCGCCTCATCGCGGCGCGTGCCCTGCTCGAGCTCGGTGACCTGACCGAAGCCCGTTCCGCCGTCGAGGAGATCCTCACGGGCGACGTGCATCCCCGTATCAAGGCTGGCGCTGCTGCCCTGCGGCTGGAGATTGACCTCGCGCTTGGCGGCGGCGCGGAGGCCGTGCACGCCGCGTGGGATGCGGAACCCGACTCGATCGTGATTCGGATCGCGGTCCTGGAGGCGGCGAGACGGGACGAGGCGCTTCATGCTCGCCTGCTCTCGGACCTTGAGAGGATCGTGCCGACCCTGACGAACGAGCGGGACCAGGCCATGGCGGCCATCGTGCTGCGATCGGCCGGGCAGCCGGGGCGGGCGGCCGAACTGCTCCGACCCTTGACCCCCACGGATCGAAATACGCCCCTCGTCCAGGAACGTCTCAGGGCACTGCTCGACGCGGACTGGCGCAAGGAGGCGAGGGAGTTCTTCGAGCAGCTTGCGCCCGCGGTTCGCGCCCAGACGGCTTATGTGGACATCGGGGTTCGCATCTACGACAGGATAGGGAACCTCCAGAAGGCGAGGGATATCGTCCTCGATCATCTCTCGCGTCATCCTGATGATCTGCGCGCACGCCTCGTGTGGGTGGGGCTGTCCGAGCGGATGCGGGATCTCGGGGAGGCGCGGACGTGGCTTGAGGGCGTGAGCCCGCTCATTCAGGGCGCGCCAGACGAACTCATGACCTTGGCTCACGCGATCGATCGGACACTCGCCGACCCGAAGGCGATCGAGATCGGGTACAGGGCCCTCCGGGCTGGATATGACGACCCGAACATGCACCTCGGGTACTCTTTCGGCCTGTTCCTCCTAGGCCAGGCGAGCCGTCATCGCGGCCCTGGGCCGACGGTTGTCGCACCGGATACGGCCGTTGTTCTGGCCAGGGACGGGGGCGAGGGCGGCTTTTCGCGCATCATCGAGACGGAGCCGAACCCGACCCTAGCGCGAGAGGAGCTGGCGCCAATCGACCCGCTCGCGCAGCGTCTGATCGGGCTGACCGTCGGGTCGGAGATCACGATGCCCGACTTGGTCGCAGGCGAGGTTCCTCATCGGGTTGTCGAGATCCGGGACAAGTACCTGCACGCCCACTTCGCCGCGCTCCAGGGCTTTCACTCGCGCTTCCCAGGGAACACCGCCTTCGGGTCGCTGGCGATCGATGAAGCGGACCCGAACCCTTTCGAGGACATGTTCCGCATCACGCGCGAGAGGGGCGAGCGGGGCCTCGACCTTGAAGCTCAGTATCGCGAAGGATCCCTGCCGCTGGCGGTCGTGGCGCGGGTTTCGGGATCAAGCGTCCTGGACCTTTGGGATGATCTCAGCAGGGGCAGGGGGGCGCCCATCCTCTGCGCCGGCGGCTCCGCAGCCGAGCGTGACAATGCCATTCGTGCAGTGCGGGCAGCCGAGACCTGTGTGCTCGATCCTCTTTCGGCTTACGTCATAGCCGCGCTCGGAATTGCGGGCGTGCTGGAGCAGTCGTTCCCAGCGCTCGGCGTGACCCAATCGACCATCGATTTCCTCTCGCGCACTCTGGACGAGCGGCGTCGGGACCTGGACGGCGGACGCCGGACGACCGTCGGGTGGAACGGGTCGCACTACTTCGCCGTGGAGCCGACGGTCGCGCAACTGCAAGCGCATGGCGACACGGCAGAAGCTGCCCTGGCGTTCGCGCGGCGGTGCCGTCTCATCGCCGCTGAGGGTGACGCTCAAGTCCTGTCAGGAGCGGATCAGCTGATGGGATTCCTTTCCCGCGCTCACCGCGACTCAATCCTGGCGGCTTCGCAGCACGGCCACATCCTCCTCTGCGAGGACGGCCCTCTTCGATACTTTATCGAGGGCGTGACGCCGGTGCGGAGCACCTGGATCCAGCCGATGCTCGCGTTCGGCCTGGAGGAGGGGCGGATCAGCCGGGAGCAATACTCCGCGGCCACTGGCAGGCTGATCGACGCCGGGCATCACTTCACGACTTTCGGCTTCCCGGATGTCTACCGCGAGCTCGAGATGCACAACTGGGTGCCCGTCGGGCGGATCCCAGAACTCTTCCGCCTGCTCGCGATGCCGGAGAAGGACCGTGAGGGCGTCAACAACCTGATCGCGCTCCTTCTCTTGGCCGCGTTCCGCAAGACCGATGGCGATCACCGCTTTCGAGCGATCCTCTGGGCTCTCCTGCACGCGTTCCGACGCGTTCGATCCGCCGAGATGACGGAGATCTGCCGGGGCTGGCTGGAATCCAGGGCCGCGATCATGGTGCAAGCGGGCCGGCGAGACTTCCGGGGGCGCTTGCTCCAGACCGCCCTGTACCGTCCGGATGATGGCGTGGGCAGACGTGACGCCTCGACCCAGCATCTCCTGTACTTGGGGGCGATGATTGACGAGTTCCTTCGGCACGCATAACCGCTCCAGGATTGCTCGGCGTGGACCCTGGGACGGCCGGGATGCAAGCTGGAGAGTGATCCCTGGCTTCGAAGCGCATTCACTGCGTGATGATGGTGACGGCGTGGGATCAGGCGTGGGCGAACCGGCCGTTGAATGCGCCGATCGCGTCAGGGAGCATGCATTCCTGCTGCTGCGGGGCGGACAGTCGGTCTCCGACGTTGGACAGCGGCGTCGGCGGCCGTCTCCCCAGGAAGGTCGACACCGGACTGATTCATAAAGGATATCTCTTATCAGGACTCCTTCACTCGTGATCTGCCGGGCTGAACAAAGGATGAACGAACTGGCCGGATGATCGCTATTGTGCCGGAGCGAAGAGGTGCCGGCCGTAAGCCGGGCTCCTTCCTCGGCGATGCAGATCGGAGACACGGGTACCGCCATGGAAGTGTTGGACGGCGAGATCGGCCGGCTGGCCGGCTTCTTCGTGTTCCGAGATGCCGACGGGCGCCGGTACGCGGTCCGCCCGACCTCTCTCCTGGCTCTCATGGATGGCGACGAGAGCCAGTCCACGACATGCGTCCTGCTCCCGGCGGGTAAAGTGGCGGTCTTGGATGCGCCGCTGGACGATGTCCTGCGCGGCCTTGGCCCGTGATCGTGCTGGCAGGGCGCGCGCGGTGCCGGTACACTCCTCCCATGCCCATTCCAGCCACGCTCCGAATAGGCCGCTGCCCGCGCGTCCAGCGCCGCGGCGGCGTGCGCTCCCTGACCTAGTAGCGGCCTGCCGCCGGGGGCCGCTGGAGGCCTTCGGCGTGACCACCTGGTTTAGTAGCGACCTGCACCTCGGGCATGGCAACATCATCCGGTACTGCAACCGGCCGTTCTCGACCGTCGACGCGATGGACGACGCGTTGATCTCCGGGTGGAACGCCGTCGTCGCGCCCGGGGACGATGTATGGTTCCTGGGCGACTTCGCCGCTCGATCGCCGTCGTCCGCCGCGGCCTACCTCCGCCGGCTTCATGGCCGCGTGCATCTCATCTTCGGCAACCATGACAGTCGGCAGGTGCGCGCCTTGCCGGGATGGGCGTCGACCCAAGCGTACGCCGAGATCACGGTCGACAAGACGCCCATCGTGCTCCTGCATTACTCGATGCGGGTCTGGCACCGCTCGCGCCGAGGAGGCTTGCACTTTTTCGGCCACTCCCACGGAACTCTTGCGGGAGATCGACAGAGCGTCGATGTGGGCGTTGACTATCCGGCGTGGCGGTACCGGCCGGTGAGCCTGCCGGAGATCAAGAGGCACCTTTTGACCCTCCCTGAACGGGGGGCGGCGTCGTGACGGAGGTTGGAGCACCGGAGGAGATCCGGAGCGAAGCCGTCGCGGCCTTGCGGGATCTCATCAGGCTCGAGCGCGCGAGCGACTTCGGCGCGGCGTTCAGGTCCGCGATGAGGCGGCTCAAGCGGTCCGGCATTTCGGCGGACGGCACCCGGCTGGCGCCGCTGACTGCCGAGGAGCTGGGCGTGGATCCTCGCGCGCTTGCCGAGGAGCTCGCAGGGCGGGCCGAGAACTCCGTCGAAAGCGCCTGGGTCCTGGCCGTCATTGAGATCTTCGCGCCGGTTGACCACGTCGACCTGCCGCGACTGCTGGAGACTGCGGAGGGGCTTCACCGTCGACATCCGTGGCTGCCGGCGATCACCACTCGTCTCGGCTGGAGCCTCATCATCTCGCGGCTAGCCTGCAAGCTGGAGGAGGTGCTCGCGCCCGAGATTCCGCGGATGGCCAGGATCCGCGAGAAGTGGGGCGTCATCTCGACTTATCTCCTGACCTCCACCCCGGAGGCGGAGGCGGCGCTTCGGGAGGCTGTGGCAGCGTCCGCGCGAACCTGCGAGCGCTGCTCCGCTCCCGCTGCCCTGTGGAGGCTGGGCCATGTGCAGGCCCTATGCGGAGAACATGCCCTGGAGTTCATCGCGGAAGCCAGAGCCCGGTCCGGCAAGCGCCTGCACCGTTGGGAGAATGCCTGGCTGGCGACGTTCCGGCCAAAGCCCGGTCTCCTGGCCGCGAAGAGCTCCCCGACTCTCAAGCGAGGATCCCTCGGGCGACGGCTGTTGCGGGTCAAAGGCGACACCGAGGTCAGCATCCAGGACTTGGGGGACCTCTGGCCGGCAGACCAAGAGTTCCCTCTGACCGACGCGGAGTGTGCCGCGCTGCTGCGCGGCTACGCCGTGTGCCCCCGGCGGCCGCTATCGGCTAAAGATGTCGAACGGCTCCCGGCGAAGGTCGAGATCATCGACGTGCGGCCCCTGGCGATCCGGATGGCGCGATGACCGGGGTAATCGGGCGGGCTGAGCGCCGCGCTGTCGAGCTCTGGCAGGATGGTCACATCTCGACGGCGGCCGCGATGGCCATCACAGGGACGAAGGACCTTCTCGACCTCTACGCCTACGCGGCAACCGCTGACGTGCCCATCCGCCATGGTGTTCGAATCCGGATCAGGGATGAGGGGATCTTGATCTACGACAAGGCGTCCGGCCCGCGATCGGCGCTGGTGATCCCGTTCCCGCAGGGAGGGCGCCGTGGGCGGTAACTCAGCGGCGAGCGACACGCAGAAGCGGTGGGCGCTTGAGCTCTGGCAAGCAGGGCACCTGACCTCGCGGCGAGCCATCGACATCCTCGACGTCCAGGATGTCATGGATCTGTGGGCCGCCGCCGGCGCCCTGGGCGTGAAGATCCGGCCAGGTCTCCTCGTGCGCGAGGCGAGAGCGGCGGAGCGGGCGACGGCAATGGTTCGGCGGTTGATGAACAAGCAGGGTCCGGAGGAGGGGGAAGGGCCGTGAGCGGGGACGAGACGTCCGCCCGCATCGCGCGGATGGCGGAGAACCTGCGGAAGGCGATCCTCCGGCAGCGGCCGGAGCTCGTCGTGGAGGTGGACGGGAGCCGCGTCACGGTCAGTGAGCCAGGAGCGGCGCCGATGACCGTCATCGACGTCGGGGGCCTGCCGACGGGAGGGGAGGGCCGTGTGGTTCCCTTCCGACGGCCATGACCGCGACAGAGAGGATCCTGGCCAGGCTGGCCGAGCTCCGGCGGGAGACACAGGATCTCGAGCAAGCGCTGCTTGTTTCCGACACGCTGGACCCTCGGCTGACCCCGCTGATCAGCGTGCTCGAGGAATGGCTCGGCGGGGACTTGCCGCGCTGGTGGTCCACCCCCATCCCGGGAAGCCGCCACGGCGCGCCGAGGGTTCTCGCGCTGGCAGGCGACCTGCGTGCGGTAGCCGCCGCAGCGGGAGTGCCGAGGGCGCATGACCTTCGCTTCTGACCCGCTCTACGGACGCTGTCCGCGCTGCAAGAGGATCTACCTCGTGATTTCCGCGGGCGACGCTCGCCGGCATGGCCACGGCTGGACGACCGAGAGGCAGATCGCGGCGTGGTCGGCATGTCCGCGAGACGGAGTGCCGACTCTTGTATTCACGCCGATGACGATTGAGCAAGTCCGCCTCACCGTGCCCGAGGCCGCGACGACCCAAGTGGTCGTCGCGCCTGACGACTGGATCGCTCGCGCGAGGGAGGGCATCGTCGGTGAGGATCGATGACCCCCCTCGCTTGCCCGGTATCTGCAATTCGTATGGCCCGCCTCCCCGGCGGCGAACGGTAATCGCTCACCTTTCGCAGCGGGCCACGGCAGATCTTCGAACTCCGAGGCGAGGGACCGGGCCGCGTGCTCGCCGGCAGCCTCAAGGACGGTACCTGGCGCGTGTCCCTGGACAGCCAGCTCTTGCGAGGAACGGCTTACCTGAAGGATGCGGCCGGCGCGGCGGCGACGGCGTGAAACGGGGCTCCCGACGGCCAATGCGCGACGATCATGATAGCCTGAGGGAGAGCGGCTGCGCCAGGTTGCTGCTGAGACGGCGGGCTGACGCGTGGCTGCTCAGCGCCCAACCCGGCCACTCGGACGATGCTGTCGCCTCCCGGAGAGCGGACGTTTCCGCCCGGGGCGGCATAGGCCGGGTTGGGTGGTGATCTGCCCACCTGCGACCAGGACGGAACTGGCCGCGGTCACGGTAGAAACTAGCGAGGACCCTAGCCGGACCAGACCTGACAAGCACGTCCCGCTCGCGTCAGGTCAGATCGCCGGACAGGCGCTCCTTCACCCAATCCACGAAGGCCCGAACCCTCGCACTCTGCCGCCTCGCCTGAGGGTAGACGACCGAGATGGGCATGGACCCACTCGTCCAGTCCTCCAGAACCGGAACCAGCGCGCCAGACTGCACGAGATGTCTCGCCACCGAGGCATAGGTCTGCCCAACCCCGAGGCCGCTCGCCATCATGCCGATCTGACCGGCGCTGTCGTTGGACGCGACATCGAAGCGGGTGACGCCGTGCTCTCCGCCTTTCCCCCGGAACTGCATCGGCCACACCTCGCCCGTTAGAGCGCTGAAGTAGCCGACAAGCTGGTGACGCGCTTCCAGGTCGGCGGGGGACCGGGGCACTCCATGCCGCTCCAGGTACCCGGGGCTGGCGCAGGTCACCAGCCGGTCCTTGAAGATGGTCCTGGCGATCAGCGACGTGTCCAGGAGCGCCCCGGCCCGGATGGCGCAGTCGACACCCTCCTCGAGCAGGTTCACCGGCCTGTCGCTGATGCCGATCGCCAGCTGGATGTCCGGGTAGCGCGCTCGGAACTCACCGATGGCCGGGACAACGACGAAGTTGGCCATCGAGGAGTGGATCTCGATCCGCAGGCGTCCCTTGGAGGCCGCAGCCATGCCGCGCAGCGTCTCGTCGGCCTCATCCAGGCCGGAGACCAGACGGCTCACCCGGCGGTAGTACTCGGCGCCCTCCAGGGTGGGCGCCACGGAGCGGGTGGTCCGCTGCACCAACCTGGTGCCGAGATGGGCCTCCAGGTCCTGGAGCGCCTTGCTGACCGTGGAGCGCGGGGTGCCGAGCTGGGCCGCCGCCTTCGTGAAGGAGCGCGTCTCCACGATGCGCTGAAAGGCGCGGATGGCCGCGAGGTGGTCCATGGCGAGAGCCGTTCGTGTCTGAAGACCGATTGTCCATTCTTCTGAATGGAGTTGTCAAAAATCCGACCTTAATCCGGGGCACGTAGGCTTCTATCTCGCTTGCAAACACCACGGACTTGCTCGAATGCCGACGACAGAAGTGCCGCGCGAAGCCCTCCTCGACCTGCGCTACGGGAACCAGCTGAAGCCGGACAACATCATTTGGACGGACCAGGTCGAGGCGATGCTCCGGCACTGCTCGGTCCGGACCTTCCTTCCCGAGGCGCTGCCGGACGGCGCCCTCGAGACAATGGTCGCCGCTGCGCAGTCGGCCTCCACCTCGTCGGCCCACCAGCAGTGGAGCGTCGTCGCGGTCACCGACCCGGACCTCAAGCAACGGCTGGCCGACACCATCGCCCGCACCGTGCCGACCGACCGGATCCCCTGGATTGAGGAGGCACCGGCCGTCCTGCTGTGGGTGGCCGACCTGTCCCGGTCGGTTGGCATCACGGAGGCCCGGGGCGGGGTACCGCTTGTGCCCGACTACCTCGACGCCTTCCTGATGGCCTCGGTGGATGCCGCGCTGGCGTCCCAGAACGCGTCGCTGGCGGCTGAATCCCTGGGGCTGGGGATCGTTTACCTCGGCGTCATGCGGAACGCCGCCCGGGAGGTCGCGGAACTGGTCAACCTGCCCCCGCACAGCTTTGTCACCTTCGGCATGGCCGTCGGCCGTCCCGACCCCGAACGCCCCGGCGGCATCCGGCCCCGCCTCGCCCAGAGCGTCGTCCTGCACCACGACCGCTATGACCGGGACGGTTACAGGGAGCACCTAGATGCCTACGAGGCGGCCTACCGCAGGTTCCGCGAGGCCAGGGGCATGTCGATGAAGACGTGGCAGGACAGCGTTCACGAGGGAACGACCAGCCTGGACTACATGGGTGGTCGCGAGAGGCTGCGCACCATGGTGACGGAGCGCGGCTTCGGCCTAGGCTGAGTCCCACATCCCGGTCGGCTGGGAGCGGTCCCCGCTACAGCCGCGCCAGGGCGCCATCGGCGGCCCGCCAGGACCCGGCCGAATTTTTGGACATTGGATCAGGGACAAGAAGCCGGGATGTATGACGTCATCGTCGTGGGTGCAGGCTCCGCCGGTGCCCCGCTCGCGGCCCGCTTGTCCGAGGACCCGGCGCGCCGGGTCCTTCTGCTGGAAGCGGGGCGGGACTGGCGCGCCGCCGATGCCCCGCACGCACTACGCAGCGCTAACATCGTTCCCTTCATGCGTGACCCGGCGCACCAGGCGGATTGGCAGTGGCCGGGGCTGGAGACGCGGCGCACCAGGGCGCAGCAGCCACGCTTCTACTGGCGCGGCAAGGCGCTGGGCGGATCCTCCACGGTCAATGCGCAGATCGCCATCCGCGGCGTCCCGGCGGCCTTCGATGGCTGGGCGAAGCTGGGCTGCCACGGCTGGGCGGCCGGAGACGTCCTGCCGATCTTCGAAGCCATCGAGGATGACGCGGACACGGGTAGGGCGTCCGGCATCCGGAAGGGCGGTCCGTTGCCGATCTATCGCGCACCGGAAGAGCACTGGGGCGCGGTGGACAAGGCGCTGAAAGAAGCCGCCCTCGGCCTCGGCTATCCCTGGAAGGCCGATCTGAACGCGCCTGAGGGCGAGGGCGTCTCACCCTACCCGATCAACAGCCGGGCCGGGCACCGGGTCACCACGAATGACGCGTATCTGGAGCCTGCCCGCGGCCGGGCGAACCTGGAGATCCGCGGTGGGGCCATGGTGGACCGCGTGCTGGTCTCGGGAGGGCGGATCCAGGGGGTGCGCGTGCGCTTCCAGGGTGAGGACGCCTGGCACTCCATTGCAGCGCGGGAGGTGGTGCTCTGCGCCGGAGCGATCCATAGCCCAACCATCCTGATGCGGTCCGGCATCGGACCGGCCGCCCAGCTCCGGGCGCTGGGCATTCCGCTGGTGCGCGACCTGCCTGCCGTCGGGCAGGGGCTGATGGACCATCCGATCGTGCGCGCAACCCTGGCCCTGAAGGCAGGTCACCGCGCCACCGACCCGGACGCACGCCACACCAACTGCTGCCTGACCTACAGCTCCGGCCTTGGCGGCGGCGGGGAGCGCGACATGATCATGATCGCCTTCAACCATGTCGGCCTGACCGGGGCCGCTCCGGCGCCGGTCGGCTCCATCGGCGTGTCGGTCTACGACGCCTTCTCGCGGGGCGAGGTGAGGCTGAGCAGCGCCGATCCTTTCGCCAACCCGGTCGTTGACGAGAACATGTTGGACGACCCGCGCGACCTGGTGCGCTTGCGTGACGGCGTGCGGCGGCTAGGGAGGCTCGCGGCGCATCCGGCGGTGGCCGACATCGCCGAGCGGATCAGCTTCGGAGAGACGGCGCTGCTGTTCGGTGACGCCGCGGCCATGCCGGACGCGGAGCTGGATGAGCTGCTACTGGCGGAAGCGGGCGACATCCAGCACGCCGCCGGGACCTGCCGCATGACGGCTCATGGGGACGCCAGCGGCGTCGTGGACCCGGAGCTGAGGGTGCGCGGGGTGGAGGGGCTTCGGGTTGCGGACGCATCTATTATGCCGACGGACTGCCGCGCCAACCTGCACTTCACCTGCGTGATGATCGGCGAGGCCGCGGCAAGCCGCATGTGCGCGGCGACCTGAGCTACCCTCGTCCAAGCTAGGGCTGTAGCGACTTGGACAAGATGTCCAGCCGCATGTCCGCTTCGCGACGGGCGTTCCCAGATAGCAGCCTGGCTGTTTTTGGCCATTCCTATCCATCGGCTCAACGCCCAACGTGGACACGGGCGTGCCACATCGGCCATGCGCGTCGGCGGCATGCAGGCCATCGGGCGTGATCCTCGCTCGGGCTACCTGAGCGGTGCGGCCGACCCGCGGCGGAACGGGGCTGTGATGGCTGTCCGCTGACGTGACCCGTCTTGTCCGCTACAGCAGCATCTTCGCTCCGAAGCGGCCGGACCGCTATCGGCCAGCTTCGGCCGTACGCAGCGGCAGCCGACCCTCGCAATTCTGCGGCGATCTGATCCGTGAGGGAAGGAAGAGGAGGCGCGGAGATCGGACCTGGAAAGGAGGAAGTTCCTCAGCAACGATCGGCATAGGACAGCCGGTGTCCAATGTCCGGAATGAGCCGACAGACTGCGTGATGTCGGCGCGCGGGACCCTGCGCTCGCAAGTCTCGGAGATGCCGGCTTGGGAGACGGAGATTGCCCAACGGCGGGCGAGTAAGGTCACGATAAATGACGCTTTGAGTGCCTAACGGGAAGGGGAGGCCAGTTTCCCTCAATTGCCAAATGCTTGTCCGGCTCGACCTCGGTTGATGGTGCCGATCCTGGCCAGCGGCAAGCCCGTGACGCGCCGACGCCACAGGTCGTCGCCGACCCCGGTGTAAGCCGTTCCCACTCGGGCCCGGCGGCCTCTTCGTCAACCGATTCGTCTTCTGCCAGGGATCCGGACTTGGCCGAGGCCTTCAAGGGAGTGACGACAGCGACGGCGCGAGCACCCTCTCGATCTCGGCCAGGACCGAGCTGTCCTCGATCGTCGCGGGCGCGGTGTAGGTCTCGCCATCCACGATGCGCTTGATGGTCGCGCGCAGGATCTTGCCGGAACGCGTCTTCGGGAGTCGCTCGACCACGACCACCCGCTTCAGGGCGGCCACGGGCCCGATGTGCTCGCGGACGAGGCCGACAACCTCGTCGGCGATGTCCTCCGGTGACGTACTCACCCCGCTCTTCAGGACGATGAGGCCGCAGGGCACCTCGCCCTTCAGGTCGTCCCGGCACCCGACGACCGCGCACTCGGCAACCGCTGGGTGGGCGGCCACGGTCTCCTCCATCAGGGCTGTCGAGAGGCGATGGCCCGCGACGTTGATCACGTCGTCAGTCCGGCCCATCACCCAGACGTAGCCGTCCTCGTCCAGCGAGCCCGCGTCGGCGGTGTTGTAGAAGCCGGGAAGCGCCGCGAGGTAGCTGTCCCGGAAGCGCTCGTCGGCGTTCCAGAGCGTGACCGCCGCCCCGGGCGGCAGGGGCATCTCCAGCGCGATGCTGCCCATCGCGCCGCGCTCGACAGGCGTCCCGTCCCCGCCGAGGATCTGGATGGCGTATCCCGGCATCGGAACCGCGGGCGACCCGAGCTTTACGGGCAGCCGCTCGAGGCCGAGTGGGTTGGCGGCCACGGCGCAACCGGTCTCCGTCTGCCACCAGTGGTCGATTACCGGAACGCCAAGCAGGCGCTCCGCCCAGCGGATGGTCTCGGGATCGGCCCGCTCGCCTGCGAGGAAGAGGGCGCGCAGGCCGGGGAGGTCATGGCGCGCGACGAGCAGCCCGTCGGGGTCCTCCTTGCGGATGGCCCGGATAGCAGTCGGCGCGGTGAAGAGGACCTTCACCCCGTGCTCCGTCGCCACGCGCCAGAAGGCCGCGGCGTCGGGCGTCCCGACCGGCTTGCCCTCGTAGAGCACGGTCGTGCAGCCGTGGAGCAGGGGGCCGTAGACGATGTAGGAATGGCCAACCACCCAGCCGACGTCGGAGGCCGCCCAGAAGGTCTCCCCGGGCGCCATGTTGTAGATGGTCTCCATCGTCCAGCGCAGGGCGACCATGTGGCCGCCGTTGTCGCGGACGATGCCCTTCGGCCTCCCGGTAGTTCCAGAGGTGTAGAGGATGTAGAGCGGGTCGGTCGCCGCCAGCCTCGCGCAGGGGCTCGGCCGCCCGTCGTCCAAGGCGGAGAGTGCCTCCTCCCTTAGGGCGCCCCAGTCGTGATCCCGGCCCGATGCGAGATCGGCCGCGAGCCGGTCCCGGGCGAGAATGACGCAGCCCTGGGGGCGGTGCCGCGCGAGGAGGAGCGCCTCGTCAAGCAGGGGCTTGTAGGCCACCACCCGGTTGACCTCGATGCCGCAGGAGGCCGACAGGACCACCTTCGGCGCCGCGTCGTCGATCCGCGTGGCGAGCTCGCGGGCCGCGAAGCCGCCGAAGACGACCGAGTGCACGGCGCCGATGCGGGCGCAGGCCAGCATGCCGATCAGCGCCTCGGGCACCATCGGCATGTAGAGAACGACGCGGTCCCCGGCCTCGACGCCGAGATCCCGCAGCACCAGGGCGAAGGCCTGAACCTCGCGCAGCAGTTCGGCGTAGGTGAGCGTCCTCTTCGCCCCGGTGACGGGGCTGTCGTGAATGAGGGCGGGCTGGTCGGCGCGGCCCTCCGCGACGTGACGGTCGAGGGCGTTATGGCAGGTGTTGCAGACCGCGTCCGGGAACCAGCGGCCGTAGACGCCGGACGCCGGGTCGAAGGCGACAGTTGGCGGTTCGAACCAGTCTACGGCGGCGGCGGCCTGCATCCAGAAAGCGTCCGGGTCTCGGCGCCAGCGATCATAGGTGGCCTGGTAACCTTCGCGCATGTCTCCTCCCGCGCCGTTGTGGCGTCGTTGTCAGCTTCGAGGGATGCCGCCGCGCCGGAGCGCGGCGGCGGCGGCCGTCACCCGGCGGCGTCGACCGCGGCCCTCGGGAGGGCCTCGGTCACCTTGGGCACGGTCGGGACCTCGCAGCCGGTGGCGCAGCAGCGGCCGGGCTGCTTCGAGACGCGCTGACCCTGGTCCAGGACGCCGCGGTCCAGCAGGGTCTCGACGAGCTCGACCTTCTCCATGACCGGGTAGTTTCGCCAGATCTCGCGCTTCATCGCCTCGGGCGAGCCGCCGCCGTGGAGCGAGATGACCGAGTACCAGCCGCCCTGGTGGGAGACGGTGAGGTCCTCGATCAGACGGGAGACCTCCAGGCGCTGCTCGGCGGCGATGTCCTGGCGGCCCATCAGCACCTCGCTCAGCGACGCCTGGGTGTCGGGGTTGTGGTCCTCGTCGGGGCCTGGGAGCGCCACGATGAGGCCGCCCGAGACGTAGTGGGCGACCTTGTGCATGTCGTAGATCTTGGTCGCGAGCAGGAGCTTGCCGATGTTGGAGAAGACGGCATCCGGCATGACCGAGCCCGCCGGATCCTTCACGCAGTAGACGGATGAGGCGACGCCGCAGGCGTAGAAGCTCTCCGTTATGGTGATGAGGTCGACCATCGCGTCCCGGATGTGGCCGTGCCGGTTGGGGTCGAGCCCGTTGGCCTCGATCATCAGGGCACCGGCGCCGATGAGGAGGTCGCCGAAGCCCGCCCGGGCGCCGATGCAGGAATGGCGGTGGTGGGTGGCGTAGGAGGTGGTGAGGAAGCCGCCCTCCTCCGTCTCCCCGGCCAGGAAGACCTTGTCGTGGGGCACGAACACGTCGTCGAAGATCACGACGCCGGTGGACTGCCCGTACTTCGCCGAGAACTTGGCCGCCGCCTCGCCGGGCCGCCCGGCGGGCCGGGCGACGATGGTCACGCCCGGCGCGTCCACCGGCACGGCGCAGCAGACCGCGAAGTCGGCGTCCTCCCGGGTGTGGGTGCGGCAGGGCATGACGAGGAACTCGTGCATGTAGGGGGCGCCGGTGACGATCGCCTTGGTGCCGCGGATGACGATTCCGTCCGAGCGGCGCTCCTTGATATGCACGTAGACGTCGCGGTTGGCCTGCTGGCCCGGCCGAAGGGAACGGTCGCCCTTGGCGTCCGTCATGGCGACGCCGAGGGTCAGGTCCCGGTCCTGGACCTCGTGCAGGTAGGCCAGGAAGCGCTGGTGGTAGTCCGTGCCGTGCTCCCCGTCGGTGCGCTTCGTCGCCTGGAAGATGCCGTTGAGGGCGTCGTGGCTGAGGTAGCGCTGGGCGCAGCCGGAGACCTTGCAGACCAGGCGGACGGCCTCGAGCTTGTAGAGCAGGTCGGTCGAGGTCTCGTTGATGTGGAGCATCCGGCTGACGGTCTTGCCGGACGTGCCCTGGCGCGCGGTCATCAGGGTCTGGTGCTCGGGATGGTGCGCGAATTCGTAGGTCACCCCAACCCCGTTGATGCCGGGCGCGAGCAGCGGCTCGTCGGCTACGCTCTCGACCTTCCGGCCGTTGACGAACACGCGGGGATTATAGGCGCGCAGGGACTCCCGATACGCGGCGGCGTTCATCAACATGGCGTCCTCCTTTCCTGATGTTCAAGTTATCGAACGGTGTTAGAATGAGAGTCAAGCGTTAGGTTGGCTTCGGAGGGACTGGAATGGCGGTACGTCGGGCGGAGCGGCAGCAGGCGGTCAGCGACCACAAGCGGGGGCTGATCCTGGAGGCGGCGCGCGAGGTCTTCGCGGCCGAGGGGCTGGAGGGGGCCAGCCTGCGGGCCATCGCGCTGCGGGCCGGGTACACCCCGGCCGCGCTCTACTTTCACTTCGATTCCAAGGAGGCGATCTACGCCGAGGTGCTCCAGGGATCCCTGGCGGCGCTCGGCCGCCACGTCGACGAGGCCGTTACCGGGGCCCGGAGTGCCGAGGCGAAGCTACGGGCCGCGGCGATGGCCTTCTTCGAGTTCTACGCCGAGAACCCCCGGGATCTCGACCTCGGCTTCTATCTCTTCCGCGGCGGCATGAAGCCCAAGGGCCTCGGCCGGGAGCGCGACGAGGCGCTCAACGGGAGCCTGGAAGCGGCGCTGCGGCCGATCGCCGACGCCGCCGAGGCGCTCGGCGCCCCCCGCTCCGAGGCCGAGCACCTCATGGTCGACACCTTCGCCCACGCCACCGGCCTGCTCCTGCTGCTGCACACGGGCCGTATCCGGATGTTCGGCGCCTCCGCCCCCGAGCGCATGAAGGCCTACGTCGATGGATGCATCGAGCAGCTGATGCGGGAGGAGGCGTGATGCCGGTCCTCGACCCCAAGCGCTCCGCCCTGGTCCTGGTCGACTTCCAAGAGCGCCTGATGCCCGCCATCGAGGACGGCCAGGACGCCGTGGCCAACGCTAGACGCCTCCTCGACGCCGCCGCGCTGCTGGAGATCCCGATCCTGTTCACCGAGCAGAACCCGGCGGGGCTGGGGCCCACGGTGCCGGAACTCGGGCCGCCAGGGCCGACCGTCCACAAGATGACCTTCGACGCGGTGCAGGCACCGGGCTTCCTGGACCGCCTGCTGCGGGAGGGGGCGCTCGTCGTGGCGGGATGCGAGGCGCATGTCTGCGTCCTGCAGACCGTGCTCGGGCTCCTGGCGGATGGCAGGACGGTGTTCGTGGTGCGCGACGCCCTCGGCGCACGGCGCGCGGAGAGCAAGGAAGCCGCCATCCGCCGGATGGAGCGGCACGGGGCCGAGGTCGTCACGACCGAGATGGTGGTCTTCGAGTGGCTCGGCACCTGCGAGCACCCGCGGTTCCGAGAAGCCATCAAGCTCGTCAGATAACACCGGCGCGAGGATGGCCAGCTCCGGCGGGTGGCCAATTCCAGCGATGGCTCGCTTCGCGCCCATCTCGGCCGTGCTCAGTCGCCCATCCGGTGCTTGGGAGCGGACGTCCGACGCCAGTCAGCCTTGATGCCGGCGTCCATCATGGCGTGAGATACAGCTTGCCCATCGCGCTTCGTGCTTCGAGCCCACGGTGGGCGTCCGCGACCCGAGCGAGGTCGAAACCCGTTCCGCACGGCATCCGCAGCCATCCAGACCGAACGGCCTGGATAACGGCCGCCGCTCGTTGCTGGAGCTCAGCGTGATCGGCGATGTAGCTGAACAGCGACCCAGCGGCGACGCGGGTGCACGGGTTGATCAGCTCCATCGGATTGATGGCGGGGGGCGGGCCGGACGACGAGCCCGCGATGACCACGATGCCGCCCCGCGCGAGACCCTTCAACGTGTTTGCCAGCGTTGCCGCTCCGATCGAGTCGAAGGCCAGCTCGACACCCTCTCCCCTCGTCAGCGTCCGAAGCTCGTCGAGGAAGGCGTAGTCCCTGCCGTAGTTGATGACCGCGTCCGCCCCCGCCGCGCGGGCAAGGTCCGCCTTGGCGTCGCTGGAAACTGTTCCGACCACCCACGCCCCGAGGTGCTTGAGCCACTGCACCAGCAGTTGCCCTACACCGCCCGCCGCCGCGTGGACCAGCACGCGGTCGCCCGGCCGCACGGCCCGGTACTCGTGGACCAGGTACTGGGCCGTGATGGCCTGGAAGAGCAGCGCCTGCTCCACAGCGAAGGAGTCCGGCACAGCAATGGCCTGCGGCGCCGGGATCGCCAGCCGGCTGGCATAGGAGCCGCGGACATTGACCCAGGCCACCCGCTGCCCGATGGCCAGGGTGCCGTCGGTCCCCTCGCCGAGTTCCCGCACCCGGCCGACGCCCTCCAACCCCGGCGTGGATGGCAACTGGACAGGAAGAATGCCCTTCCGCTGCATCACATCGAGGTAGTTGACCCCTGCCGCTTCCACATCGACCAGGACTTGCCCTGGCGCGGGCCGCGGCGCCTCGGTGATCTGTTCGAGGGCCAGCTGCTCCGGCCCGCCGAGCGCCTTCAAGATTACCCGCTGCATTGTCGTCCTTTCCATGCCCGAGATCCTCGGGGTGAGATGTCTCACTGATCAGCCAGCCGCCTCGCGCGACACCCCACATCAGGTTGTCACCTTGGCCCTGGTTCGTCCTTGGCAGCTCCCGGCACCTCCGGCTCTAGACATCCGCAGTGAATGCTCATGCCTTCGGCACTGAGGTCGCCAGCGGGACACCGGCCTGCCGGCTGCTGGCCCAATTGAACGCCGCGCCCCGAACAGGATCAGGGCCGTTGCAAGGAAGACGGCGGCCATGCCGACATGGCCTCCCACGTACCCGCCCGCCAGTGGCCCCAGCACCTGCCCGGCGTACTGGGCCGAGGTGTTGTAGCCGAGGATGGTACCCGCAGCCCCACCCTGCGGCACGCTGTGCTGGATGGTGGCCACGATGGCCGGGAGCAGCCCGGCGAGCGAGATCCCCATCAGAAAGCGCAAGCCGATGAGCTGCCAGGTGTCGGCGAAAGGCCTGGGGGATGAGTAGGACGCCGCAGGCCAGCAGGGCGAGATAGACCCTGATAATTGGCTCGATGGACATGTTCGCCAGCATCAGCAGCATCGCGGTCGAGAGAACGGCGACGACGGGGCGCCGGTCCGGGATCATGGCCCACGCGCTGCCCGTGACGCGCGGCGCGCCCTTCGCCCGGGGCTGCCGGTCCTCGTGGATGAGGAACACGGTGGCCAGAAAGGCCAGGAAGATGCCCCCTCCCGCGAGGAAGAACGTCTCCCGCAGCCCGATCAGGCCGGGGAGGATGCCGCCGATCAGCGGCCCGAGCAGCGTGCCCGCCATGGTGCCGATGGACAGGGTGCCGAGTGCCTATCCGGCCTGCTCCTTCGGCATCTGGGTCGCGACCAACACCACCCCACCCGAGGCGAACCCGCCCAGCCCCCCCGCGTCCAGGCGGAGCAGGACGAGCTGGCAGATGTTCTCCGCCACCCCGATCAGCGACATGCAAGCGGCCATGGCAGGCAGGCCTGGATCAGGATCAGCTTGCGGCCGTAGAGGTCGGCGAACCTGCTCCAGACCGGCGCCATGACGCCCGCGCCCAGGAAGGTGATGCCGTAGGCGATCGTCAGCTCTGAGATCATCGGCATGCCGGAAGTGCGGGTGAGGACGATCCTCGACAAGCCGATGCTCCTCGCGCTGCCTCTGGACATCCCTTGAACCAGGAGGCGAGCCGGCCAGTAGCCCTCGCGAGCCTGCCTGAGGAACACTCGGTCCTCTACCGCCGCCCGCCCAGGCCCGGATGATACAGCCCTGTCATCGCGGCCTGCCGCTCGGCGGTGTTGCAGGAGGCCCCGCAACTACCATCGACAGTGAGCCTCGTCGCGGCGGGTCTGGGCCTTTCCCTGGTGCCGCCGTCCATGCGGAACCAAGCCCGGAGCGGGATCCTCTTTCGGGAACTGACCGAGTGCTTCGGGCTCTCGACGCCGCTTCGCCTCGCGTCCTGGCAGGCATCCATGTCAGCACCCCTGTCCCGCTTCCGGGATATCGTGGAAAGGGCACAAGGCGAAGAGCCTCCGCCCGAAGCCGACAGCTTCCGGTGATCTCCTCTGGGGCGCGCGAAGTCTGATCACCGGGAAGCTCGATGGTTACGGAGGGGCCGGGGTCATCTGAACGCCAGCACGGTCCCAGTGCGACCTATGCAGGAACAGGTCGGAGCCCGCTCTTGATGTGCCTCCCCCAAGCTGTTCGGGGAAGGGACGTAAGCTCTTCCCCGAAGAGCCATCAGGCCGCGTCCGCCCGGAGCACCACGCGCCCTGTTACCTTGCCGTCGCGCAGGCGCTCCAGCACGGCGTTCGCCTCCGGCATCGGGGCGGTGGTGATTGGCAAGCTCGCCAGCTTCCCGGCCTTTGCGAGGCCCATCACCGCCCGTAGGTCGGCCAGGGACCCGACATAGGATCCCTGGAGCGTCAGGGCGCGGATGGCCATGATCGGCAGCGGCACCGTCACCTCGCCCCCGAAGAGCCCGACTTGGATGAGCTTGCCGCCCTTCGCCAGGGCATCGAAGGCGAAGCGGGCGGTCGCGCTGCCGTTGACCAGATCAATCACTGCGGGGGCCGGGCCGCCGCAGGCCGCGACGATAGCCTTGGTCGTCTCGCTCCCGTCCGAGGCGGCCAGCACCGTCTCCGTCGCCCCGGCGGCCTTCGCCGCTTCCAGCTTCTCCGCCGAGACATCGACGGAGACGATCCGCTGGTGACCGAGAGCGCGCAGCATGTGGATGGCGTTCAGCCCCAGCCCGCCGGCTCCCACCAGCACCACCGGCCGGTCCGGCGGGAGCTCGCCTAGCTTCTTGATCGCCGCATGCACCGTGATTCCGGAGCAGGCGTAGGTCGCCGCCACGGAGGGCTCCACCCCGTCCATGGGCACAAGGTACTTCGCATCCGGCACCAGCACGTGGGTCGCGTAGCCCCCCTGGCGGTAGATGCCGAGGGTACGCGCGGCGTTGGGGCACATGTTGTCCTCCTCCCGCGCGCAGGCCTCGCAACGGCCACAGCCAATCCAGGGGAAGACCACGGCTGCCACGCCCACGGCCACGCCCTTCGCATCCGGCCCCACCGCCGCCACACGGCCGGCGATCTCATGGCCCATCACCAGCGGAAGGGTCATGCCGCGGTCCTGCATGGACAGCCTCCCCCGGCTGCCCAGGTCGTAGCCGCCCTCCCAGATGTGCAGGTCGGAATGGCAGACGCCGCAATGCGTCACCTCCACCAGCACCTCGGTGCCTTTCGGCTCCGGCGTCGGCCAGTCCTTCTCCTCCAGGGGCTTTCCCGTCTCCACCACCGCCCAGGCCCGCATGGCTCAATCCTCCCAACCATTTCATCGATGCACCGGCGGGAGAGGCGTTCGGCCTGCCGCCATCAGCACCGGGATCGAAAGCCTCTTGACGATCTAAGTCAAGTGCTTCATTCAAGTGAATTAACGGGCCCGGCGTGTTTCGGGCAGGGGAGAGGAACCGTCCTCCATGGACACGCGCCTGCATCTCATCGCGACGGCCGAGAAGCTCTTCGCCCAGCGCGGCTTCGAGGCGGTGTCGATGCGCGAGATCAACCGTGCCGCGGGCCAGGGCAACGCCTCGGCACTCCATTATCATTTCGGATCCCGAGAGGCGCTCGTCGAGGCGATCATCGCCTGGCGCATGAGTCCGGTGAACCAGCGGCGGAACGAGATCCTTGATGGCATGGTGAAGGACGGCCGCGAGATCACACCTCGTGAGCTCGCCCAGGCGCTGGTCGTGCCGCTCTCGGAAGTCGCGGCCATTCCGGTCGAGCAGAACGGCTGGCTCTCATTCCTCGGCCAGATCTACGCCAGCGGCACGATCGACCTTCCCGAGATGACGAGGCGGATCGGATCCGGCAGCAGCTTGCGCCGGCTGGAGAAGCTCGCGCGTGCCGCTCTCCCGGAAATCCCGTCCCCCATTCTCGACCAGCGGGTCGCGATCCTCATCCGCCAAGCAGTCCACGCCCTTGCCGAATGGCAGCGAAGTTCACCGGAGCGGCCCTATGGCGACCAGATGCGAAGCCTTTCGCTCTTCGCCGCCAACCTCACGGACATGACGGCTGCCGCGCTCGCGGTGCTGCCCGGAGACGTCACCCTGCAGGCTCATGCCGCATCAGGCCGGGTGCGCCGCTTGGCCCCGGCCAGCTGACGAGATCGAACCGCCAGCTGAGACTCCACAACAGAAGCCCGCAACGAAGCGCGCAGGAACAGACGGAGGAAGAGACAGGACATGGAGAGCGGAACGCCGCTGGCGCGGCTGCACCATCGACGGCGCGAGGTGTTGAGCCTCGGCCTCGCCGGCCTGCTTGGCGGCGGAGCGGGGCCAGTGCGGGACTACCCCAACCAGACCGTCAGGATCGTCGCGCAGTACGCGCCGGGTGGCGCGAACGACCTGCTGGCCCGCCTCGTCGCGCAGGGGCTGACCTCAAGCCTCTCGAAGACCTTCGTTGTCGACGGCCGGGCCGGGGCAGGGGGCAACATCGGGGCGGAGTACGTCGCCCGGGCGGCTCCCGACGGATACACGCTCCTGATGGGATCGGGATCGGTCGCCATCAACCAGACCCTCTACAAGCGCCTCCCCTTTGACGCGCTGAAGTCCTTCTCGCCGGTCACCCTGGTGGGGATGGTGCCGAACGTGCTCGCGGTCAACCCGAAGCTGCCGGTCCGCAGCGTCGATGAGTTCATCGCCTACGCCCGGCGGCAGCCGGACGGGATCAGCTACGGCTCCGCCGGGATCGGCAGCGTGCCCCACCTGACCATGGTGCTGTTCCTCAAGGCTCTCGGCCTCAAAGGCGTCCATATCCCGTACCGTGGTTCCGCGCCCGCCATCACGGACCTTATCAGCGGCCGCATCGATGCCGTGTTCGAGAATCTCCCGCCCCTGTCGGAGCACCTGCGGACGGGCGTGATCCGCGGCCTCTGCGTATCCAGCGCGGTCCGGTTCCCCGGATTCCCGGACATGCCCACCGTGGCCGAGGCCGCCAGCCTGCCGGGCTTCGACGTGACCGCCTGGCAGTCACTCATGGCACCGGCCGGCACGCCGCCCGAGATCGTCTCCTTCCTCGCGGAGGAGGTCGCCAAGGCGCTCGGATCCGATGCAATGCGGTCCCGCATCCAGGACCTCGGCGCTATCCCCCGCTTTGTCACGCCCCAGGCATTCGAGGCATTCCTGCAAGCCGAGGTGGTCAAGTGGGCCGAGGCGGTGCGGACATCCGGCGCAAGCGTGGATTGATGGGCCGGGACCGGCCCAAGACCGAATGAACGATCATTGGAGGATGCCATGATGGACAAGATGGCCTTCGACACCCAGCCCAAGGCGGCTGAGCCGCGCGTGGTGGGCCTGCACCAGGAAGTCCTGCAACAGCTCCCCTTCGAGGACATGCAGGACTTCGAGGATGCGGGGCGCGGGTTCGTTGCGACGATCCCGGATGCCGAACTGGTCAACCCGAAGACGGGGGGCGTCGCCTGGTCGATGAAGCCCTACGGCTTCCAGGACCGGGAAGAGGCCCCGCTCACGGTGAACCCCAGCCTCTGGAGGCAGGCGCGGCTGAACAAGCTGCACGGCCTCTTCGAGGTGGTGCCAGGGGTCTACCAGATCCGTGGTTTTGACCTCGCGAACATGACGCTGGTCGAGGGCCAGACCGGCGTCATCGTGATCGACTGCACCACGACGATCGAGGCTGCCACGGCAGGACTGAAGCTCTACCGCGAGCACCGCGGTGACAGGCCGGTCACGGCCGTCATCTACACCCACTCGCATGCCGACCACTGGGGCGGCGCCCTCGGCGTGATCTCGCCGGAGGACGCCGCGTCGGGCCGCGTCCCGGTGATCGTTCCGGACCGCTTCGTCGAGACTGCCATCTCCGAGTACATCATCGCCGGTAACGCCATGGACCGGCGAGCCCACTACCAGTTCGGCACCATCCTGCCGCCGGGCGAGCGGTTGCAGGTGGACACCGGTCTCGGCAAGACCCGATCGGCCGGCGGCACGACGTCCTACATCCGGCCGAACGACGCGGTGAAGGAGACCGGGGAGACGCGGGTGCTGGATGGAGTCGAATTCGTCTTCCAGATGGCGCCGAACACCGAAGCGCCCGCCGAGTTCCACATCTACCTGCCCGCCCAGAAGGTGCTGAACCTGGCGGAGAACGCCGTTCACGTCTTCCACAACCTGCTGCCCTTCCGCGGCACCCAGGCCCGCAACAGCTTCGACTGGTCCCGCTACATCAACGAGGCCGTCCTTCTCTGGGGCAAGGAGGCGGAGGTGCTCGTCGGCCAGCACCACTGGCCAGTCTGGGGGAACGAGCGCGTCCGAACCTACCTCAGCCAGCAGCGCGACCTGTACAAGTACGTCCACGACCAGACGCTGCGGCTCGCCAACCATGGGTTGAAGCCCGCCGAGATCGCCGAGACCATCCGCCTCCCGGCGAGTCTCGACCGGCTCTGGCACCTGCGCGGCTACTACGGATCCCTGCGTCACAACGCGAAGGCGATCTACCAGTTCTATCTCGGCTGGTACGACGCCAACCCCGCAAACCTCGATCCGCTCCCGCCCGTCGAGACGGGCCGGAAGATGATGGAGTACATGGGCGGCGCCGCGGCCGTGATCGCCCGGGCGCGCCAGGATTTCCAACGCGGCGAGTACCGCTTCGTGGCGCAGGTCATGAGCCACGTCGTCTTCGCCGACCAGGACAATGTCGAGGCGCGCCACCTCCTCGCCGATGCCTTCGAGCAGCTCGGCTACATCGCGGAGTGCGCCACCTGGCGCAACGCCTACCTCTTCGGGGCCTACGAGCTGCGGAACGGCTCGCCGCCGGCGCCCTTCCGGACGCCGCTGAACCCGCAGGTCCTCGCGGCGATGAACACGGACCAGCTCTTCGATTACCTGGCGGTCCGCCTCGACGGCCTCAAGGCGGACGGGCGTCACCTCGTCCTGAACTGGCGCTTCGGCGACACGGGGGAGGAGTATGCCATGAACGTCGAGAACGGCGCCCTGACCTACACCGCGGGCCACCAAGCCGCCGAGGCGAACCTGACCCTCACCCTCCCGCGCACGACCTGGAACGACGTCCTCCAGGGACGGACCAGCTATCGTCAGGCCATCGACGACGGCCAGATCGGAACGGAGGGGGACGTGGCCGTTCTTTTCGATCTGCTGGGCATGCTCGACGAGTTCCCCCGCATGTTCGAGATCGTCGAGCCCCTGCGCGCCCGCTGAGGACGTGCGTCGGCGGCGGATCGTCGCCTCTTAGGTACCGTGCCGGGCGAGTTCGGCCCACGTCCGGCACGGGATCCGGCACCAATAGGGTACCCTCAAGATGATCTGGCTCAGGACCATCCATCGTCGCCTGCGCGCCTTGGCAGCGCGGCTTCGGACCGGGCGATACCGGCCGGAGCGCCGCTACATGCGTGGCGCCGTAGAGGATCGCCGGAGCCGCACCTGATCCCGGCGATTGCCGGACGGGTGTCCGGCGCTGCTGGGCCTGCCCACAACAAAACAAGACGGACACGTCCATGATCGCACGTCGCCTTATCCTCGGGGCAGCAATGACTGGATCGTGCGGCCTCGCCGCACGCGCTCAGTCCGGCGCCAGCGCTGGTGATTGGCCGAGCCGGCCGCTCCGGATGATCATCCCGTTCCCGCCGGGCGGCTCCATCGACGTGACGGCACGGATCTATGCCGACCAGCTGCAGCAGCGGTTGGGCCAGGGCATCGTGGTGGAGAACCGCCCGGGCGCAGGCGGCACCATCGGGATGGATGCGATCGCCAAGGCAACGCCGGACGGGTACACCTTCGGGATGGCGACGGCCGGGATCTTCTCGGTGAACGAGTTCCTTTATACCCGGCTGCCTTACGACATCGTGCGCGACTTCCAGCCGGTGTCGCTCGCCTACGAGATGCCCAACATCATGGTAGTCAGCAGCCAGCACTGCCCGGCCCGGACGATACAGGAGTTCATCACCTGGGCGCGCGCGCAGCGCCAGGGCATCAGCTACGGCAGCCCGGGGGTCGGAACCCTGGCGCACCTTGCTGGGGGACTTCTCGCCTCCCGCGAGAGGCTGGATGCCGTTCACGTGCCCTTCCGGGGCGCATCGCAGATCATTCCGGCCATGCTCTCGGGCGACCTGACCTGCACGATCGACAACCTCGCCTCCTATGTTCCTGTCATCCAGGAAGGACGGATGCGCGCCTTCGCGGTGACGAGCGGCGAGAGATGGCCGAGCCTGCCCGAGATCCCGACCATGGCCGAGGCAGGGATGCCCGACTTCGTGTTCACGGCCTGGGCAAGTTTCGTCGTGCCCGCCCGGACGCCACGGCCTGTGGTGGACCGCCTGAACGCCGTTCTCAAGACCGTCGCCGAGGATGCCGCCGTGCGTGAGCGAGCACTTCAAGCCGGCACGGGCCTGACTTGGTCCACGCCGGAGGGCGCTGCCCAGCGGGCTGAAAAGGAACGCCCGGTCTGGCGCGAAGCGGTGAGAATCACGGGTGCCAGGGCCGACTGATGCCGGCGAACCTGTCCCCGGCTTCGGCGCGGCTACCGTCACGTCCGCCTGGATGCGGCCACACTTCCAGCGCCCGTTCGGGATCGCCTGATGTACGACGCGGCCGGGAGCAGGCGCGCTGATGTCCGGCGCCGCCACGGCTCGCCTCTCAGGTTGGCGCCGGCAGCGCGTCCGCCAAATGCGGCGCCTTCGGCTGGTGGTCACCCGCCCGGCCCGAGGCCTCGCGGCACTGCGGGCCTGGCTCCGGGGCGGAGAGCTCGGGGTCCTCGTCCTGGCGATCGTGGCAGGGGTGGCGAGCGGGATTCTGGCGCGGCTGCTGGGTGGCGCCGCTTCCCAGCTTCATGTCCTCTTCTTCGGCCCTGGTGCGGAGCACGGGGTAAGCGCCATGCGGCGCATCGAGCCGCTCCCGCTTCTCCTCCTGCCTGCTCTGGGCGGCGTCGTGCTGGGGCTTGTCAACTTGGCCCTGGCGCGGTGGTCACCCCGCGCGCCAGTGGACCCGATCGAGGCCAACGCGCTGCACGGCGGGTACGCTTCCATCCGGGACGGCGCGGTGGTGGCGACCCAGAACCTCGTCTCGAACGGGGGAGGGGCCTCGGTGGGCCTGGAGGCGGCCTATGCCCAGGTCGGGGCCGGGATCGCCTCCCGCATGGGCCGAGCATTCGGAGTGCGGCGGAGCGACCTGCGCCTCCTGGTCGGCTGCGGCGCGGCGGGCGCCATCGCGGCCTCCTTCGACGCACCGCTCACCGGCGCCTTCTACGCCTTCGAGCTGGTGATCGGGATCTATGCCCTGAGCAGCCTCGCGCCCGTGCTGGCGAGCGCGGTGGCAGGCACCCTGGCCGCGGGCCTGCTGGGCGATGCCGGCGTGAAGACCGCGGCTGGCGCGATTGGAACGCCGGATGCGGGTGACTACGTTTACGCTCTCTTCACAGGCCTGATCTGTGGGCTCCTCGGCATCGCCCTGATGCGCGGGATGGGCGTCGCGGAGGCCGTGATCCGGCGCGGCGTGCCCTGGCAGGCGGTGCGGCCCGCAGCGGGCGGCCTGCTCGTCGGCGCCCTGGCCATCGTCACGCCAGGCGTGCTGTCCAGCGGTCACGGCGTGCTGCACGACGTGCTGCTCACGGACCTGAGCCTTCGCTTCCTCCTCATCCTCGTCCTGCTCAAGGCGCTTGCCTCCGCCATTTCCATCGGCTCCGGGTTTCGTGGGGGCCTGTTCTTCGCGTCGATCCTCCTCGGCGCGATCGTTGGCAAGCTCCTCGCGGCGGTCACTGCCGTCACGCTCCTGCCGACCGTGGATTCCATGCTCCTCTCGATCGTCGGAATGAGCGCCTTCGGAGCCGCGGTGATCGGGGCGCCGCTCGCCATGACCTTCCTCGCGCTCGAGACCACGCGCGACTTCGCGGTGGCCGGGCCGGTGCTGGTGGCCGTCGTCACGGCCGCCATCGTGGTGCGGCGCCTCTTCGGTTACTCCTTCGCCACCTGGCGCTTCCACCTGCGCGGGGAGGCGATCCGGGGGCCGCACGACGTGGGCTGGATCCGCGACCTCACGGTCGGCAAGGTGATGCGTCGCAACGAGCGTACGATCCGCTCCGACACGCGCCTCTCCGCCTTCACCCGCGACTTCCCGCTCGGCTCCAGCGCCCAGGTCGTGGTGGTGGACGAAGCCGGACGCTACGCCGGGATGGTCCAGGTCGCCGAGGCGCATGCCCGCGCGCCGTCAACCGACGGCGAGATGGTGTCCGCGCTCATGCACCTCCGGGATCGCGCCCTGCTTCCGGCCATGAACGTGAAGGAGGCGCTCGCACTGTTCGAGGCGGCCGAGGCGGACGTGCTGGCGGTGTTGGACAGCAAGGAGACGCGGCGGGTGATCGGAATCGTGACCGAAGCGCACCTGCTACGCCGCTACGGCGAGGAGCTGGACCGCCGGCGAAGAGAGGAGGGCGCCACCTGACCGGCGATCCACGACTGGCAGGCTCCTCATCGAAGGCTGGACCAGCAACCTCCTTCAAACCGGTTCCCGCCCGCGACGGCATGGATCCCGTGACGTCGGATGGCGAGAATGGGCCTCCTCCTAGAGGATCGGCGGACGCCTTCTCGCGAGCTTGCCCGGCGAGGCTCCGACGCGAATTCCATCTTGAGAAGAGGTTCCATTCATGATCATCCGCTCCTGGCGAGCGATCGCCGGATCCGACGAGACCCTGGCCGTCTACGCCGACCATCTGCGGAGAACGACCTTCGTGGAAATGGCCGAACTTCCTGGGCATCTCGGCGCGACGCTCGCGCGCAAGGTGGGCGGGCAGGACAACGAGCTGGTCGTCATGAGCTTCTGGGCTGACATGGAATCCGCAGCCCACTTCATCAAAGGCGATCTTGACGACGCCGTGGTCAAGCCGAGCACGCAGAAGCTGCTCCGGTCGTTCGACCTCAAGGTCGAATACTTCGAGACGCTGGTCTCGACCGGGGTGGCCACCGACGCCGGCTCAGCCAACACGACTGCCGCTGCCTAGGTTTCGCCGGACCGCCGGGTTGCCAGCAGTCCCGGCTCTCGCCTCATCCGGCTTCAGTCTCAAGGAGAAGCACTGTCCATGTCCTATCCCAAGGTCCAGCTCCACATCGACGGTGAGTGGCGCGATGCCCGTTCTGGCAAGGTGCTGGAGATCATCAACCCCGCGACGGAAGAGGTGATCGGCACCGTCGCCCACGCCGAGAAGGCGGACCTGGACGAGGCCTTGGAGGCCGCGCAGCGCGGCTTCGAAACCTGGCGCAAGGTCTCGGCCTTCGATCGCTACAAGCTGATGAAGAAGGCCGCGGACATCCTCCGCAGCCGCGCCGATTCCATCGCCGCCATGATGACGGCCGAGCAGGGCAAGCCGCTCGGCGAGGCGAAGATCGAGGTTTTGCTAGGCGCGGATACGATCGAGTGGATGGCCGAGGAAGGGCGCCGCGCCTATGGCCGCGTGATCCCGGCCCGCGCCGAGGGCGTGTACCAGCTGGTGATGCGCGAGCCCGTCGGCCCCGTCGCCGCCTTCACGCCCTGGAACTTCCCGATCAACCAGGTGGTCCGCAAGCTCTCCGCCGCGCTCGCTACGGGCTGCTCCATCATCGTCAAGGCGCCGGAGGAGACCCCGGCGTCGCCTGCCGAGCTTATCCGCGCCTTCATCGACGCGGGCGTGCCCGAGGGCGTGATCGGCCTCGTCTACGGCGTTCCGTCCGAGATCAGCTCCTACCTCATCGCGCACCCGGTGATCCGCAAGATCACCTTCACCGGCTCCACCCCCGTGGGCAAGCTGCTGGCGGGCCTCGCCGGCCAGCACATGAAGCGCGCCACGATGGAGCTGGGCGGCCACGCCCCGGCGATCGTCTTTGACGACGCCGACATCCAGAAGGCCGCGAAGACCCTGGCCGCCTCCAAGTTCCGCAACGCCGGCCAGGTCTGCGTCTCGCCCACGCGCTTCCTGGTGCAGGAGCGCAGCTTCGACGAGTTCCTGGAGACCTTCACCAAGGCCGCCGCCGCCATCAAGGTCGGCAACGGCACGGAGGAGGGGGTGCAGATGGGGCCGCTGGCGAATGAGCGCCGCGTCCCCACCATCGAGACCCTGGTGCAGGACGCGGTGGGCCGCGGTGCGAAGCTGCAGACCGGCGGCAAGCGCATCGGCAACAAGGGCTACTTCTACGAGCCGACCGTCATCTCCGAGGTGCCGCTGGACGCGCGCGCGATGAACGAGGAGCCCTTCGGCCCGCTCGCCCTGGTGAACCGCTTCTCCGACTTCGACGAGGTGGTGGCCGAATCCAATCGCCTGCCCTTCGGCTTGGCGGCCTATGCCTTCACCGGTTCCGCCACGACGGCCCAGGCGCTCGGGGCGCGGGTGGAGACGGGCATGATGACCATCAATCACCTCGGCCTCGCGCTGCCGGAAGTTCCCTTCGGCGGCGTGAAGGACAGCGGCTACGGCAGCGAGGGCGGGTCCGAGGCGATCGAGCCCTATCTCGTCACGAAGTTCGTGACCCAGGCCGGGCTGTAGGCTGGCGCTGGCCGGCACGCTCTCGGCGACCGTGTTCGCCGGGGGCGGACGGCCTGATCGGCACCTCCGTGAGGGCCTCGACGGGGCAGGGGAGCTTCTGATCCTCGGATGAAGAGGTGGCCAGGATCACGATGTGGGTTTCGCCCCTGACAGCTCCCGGAGCCAAGCGTGGACTTCCTGCGGTAAGGACATCTCCACCCCCGATGCGGCCGCCTGGGTGAGGACGGCCAGCCCTTGGAAGTCCTCTCCGGCGGCCGCCGCAGCCGCTTCGATGGCCGGGGCCGCCAAGCGAGGGCGCACGAGAGCGAACCGGCGGTTCCGGGCGAAGTGAAGCCATTCACGTTTCGCCCACCTTGCGAGAGGGCCTTCGGCTAGCCCTCTGAAGCCGGTGCGCTGGAAGAATTGAAGAAGGCGAACGCAGCATTCCAGAAGCTCATCCGCGTCGAGGTCAGATCGGCCCACAAGCCCGGCGCAGTATTCGGGGTTTCGTAAGCCGATGCGGGGGAGGGGGCCGAGCGGAAACACTATGTCCAGGGCTGCGGCAAGACCCTGGTCCGAGCCCGCTGCCAGTGACGTTCGAAGGCGGGCGGCGGCCTCGGGCTTGCCGGTCGCGCCCGCCACGACGCGGAAAGTGAGGATCGCGGATGCCGCGAACGACAGGCCGTCCGGATCCGTCAGACTGGTGCCTGGATCCCTCGCTCGGCGCTGCGAGTCCTGCTCGTCTCCCTTGAGGATTTCTCGCCCGGCGAGCGCCGCGTCAATCGCGGGGCGGAGGGTGAGCGCGAAGGCTTCGGGATCGGCGGCCGCGACAGCGCTAAAGAGCGGGACTCCCCGGTCTGCGAGTTCCATCGGCAGCATAGAGAATGCTGCCTGCCGCCCAGCAGGACCCGGCATGGTGCTCGAGAGCTCGGCTTGCGCGGAGATCAGGAGCAGGAACGAGCGGGCCAAGCTGATCGGCGTCAGCGGCAGTTCAGTGATCGCCGGGTTCGGCTCCGGATGGCTGCAAGCGCCGGGCGGCAGGGCGGGAGGCAGCCCGGACACCTCCATTCTCTCCACCCCGGCGTCGCGCGCGAACCAGAGCAGGGAGTGCCGGATGATCCTGTGCGCGAAGCCCGACTGCAGACTGGCGTCAGGGTCGATCCTCGCCAGGTCGTCCAGTACCGCCACCATCCTCTCAAGGGCGGCGCGCCGGCCTCCCGACCGCCATGTCTCGGCGGCGGCATCGGCTCTGAGGCCGACCGCCATGGCCTGCATCATCGGGAGATCCACCCCCGAAGCGGCAGTCGCGGATTCCTCAAGCCACCGTGCCGCCAAGTCATGCCTGCTCAGGCGGGAGGCGCTGACCGCGCCGTCTCGACGGATGTGCGCCGACTCGATGGGAAGATCGGCGAAGGCGCCCCCAAGCCTCTCCACGATCTCGACGACTGACTCGTCCTGCTCGAGCCTGGACCGCACCTTCTGCTCGGCCCGCAGGAGCCACCGGTCCTGCCCGAGCATCTCTTGCGCAGTTCGCAACGAGTCGAGAGCGCCCGAGGTGTCGCCGAACTCCGCCAGGATGTCCGCGGACGCTGCCGCGAAGGCGACAGCCCATGCCCGTTCGCTCCAGGACGCCGCGAGCCGCGCGAGCCTTGCGTAGGTGCCTGCGGCAGCTGGGCCGTCGGCATTCTCGCCCTTGCGCTCCTTCAGCCAAGGTCCGAGCGCGACGATCAGCGGTGCCGTCGCCAGTCGGTCAGGGGCAAGCATTCGGGCGCGGACGGGAGGGGGTACCGCCTCCAGCCGGTCGAACGCGTCGGCAAGCGAGGCCACGCTCCGCAGGCCAGAGAGGGAGAAGGCCAGGAGAACGGCAGGGAGGTCGTCGAAGTCGGCACCGCCGGGAAATGGCGGAGCCTGGAAGCCGATATCCTGGGCTACCTCGACCAGCCGTCCGAGCATCTCCGGCCATTCGGGCATATGCCGCGAGAGGCCGGAGCGAAACAGCAGCTTGCCGAGCGCGACCGCCTCGAAGCGTGCCCGACTGCGTGTCGGGAGATGCCTGGCCTCGGCCAGGAGGGCGCGGATGACCTTGGCCGCCCTTTGGTTCACTCCGCGGGAAGACAGCACCAGAGCCTGCGCGAGCCGGAGCTGCACGGCGAGGGCAGGAGACCAGGGCGCGATCGAGCGGGCCGTATCCGCGCCTGTCAGGCGCGGTGCGAATGGCCGCAGAAGCCAGAGATCCGCCTCATCCGAGCGGATGACCGCGCTCGCGAGGGCGAGAAGGGGATGTTCAGCGCGGGCTTCCAATCCATGGAAGAAGATGTTGTCCGCCTGATCGGCCTGAAGACCCGTCGTGGTGATGAGCGAGTCGGCGACGCAACCATGAACGCCGCGGACGGTCGCCGGCGGGAGCACCGCGCTCCCCGCGCCGTGGAGGAGCGGCGACACGCGGAAGCGGTCGGGCGCTACCTGGTCCACCCATGGCCCAATAAGGACGTCGAACGCCTCCCCGGGCAGCGCCACTCCAGGCTCGACGGCGCCGACGGCCAGGGCCACGTCCCTCGGAAAGCGCTCCGCGACGACGCTGACGCGGTAGAGCAGTTCCCGCGCACCCTTGTCCGTCAGCGTGTCGGCCAGACGACGCCGCGCGGTCTCGGCCTCCGCATCCACCTCCTGCAGGATCATGGGTCCGGCCTTGCTGCTATCCTGCGGGGGCCATCCCCGGGTCCGGAGCCCCGAGACGACCGCATTCGCGAGCTGGGGGTGGCCGCCCCGAGAGGCGAGCCGCACCGGGGCTGCCCACTCGACGTCGCCGCCGGCGCGGCCGACCAGATCGACCAGCTCCTCTTCCGAAAGCAAGGGGACCGACACCACGGATCCCGGGCGCAACCCCAGGGCAGCTGCCGCCCTTGGGGCCGGCGGGGTGGCTGACGTGGCGATCACGGCCTCACCACGATCGAGGATCTCCCGAATGGCAGTCAGCAGTGCCGGTGTTTCGTCGACGACGCGCAGGTCCGGCAAGTCGTCCAGGATCACGCCGAAGGCATCACGTTTGGCCCTTGCCGAGTAGGACCGCAGCCGGTCTGCCGCATCCCGAAGGGTGGCGCCACGGCATTCCAGGAAGTTCCAGCTTCCGCCGATGCCTCGCGCCGCGAGGCGGGCGACAGCCGTCTTCCCCATGCCCGTACCCCCGTGAACCAAGGCCATGCGGTGTGCCGTGACGGCAGCGGCCAGTGGCCCCACGACGGCAGGCCGCTCCACGATCAGGGGCGGGATTGGCAGGGCTGCTTCGGCAGTCCAGCCCGCCGCGCGGCGCACGCCCGGCAGGCCTTGATCCGGAAACCCGACGGCCGCCATGAGATTGTTCAGGCTGCGGCGGTCGATACCCATGTCGGTGGCACGCCGCAGGGCGACACGCAGCCCGCCGTGCGACAGCATCCGCTCCTCTCGCCGGATGCAGGTGCGGAGGACCTGCTGCACGACATTGTCCGCCCGCTGCTCGCCCTCGACAGGGGGCACATCGAATTCACGGAGGCAGAGGTCGGCGACGCGCTCGCGAAGGATCTCCTCCAGTTCCTCGGTGTCGGCGGCCCCGCAGCGCCAGTCGATCCGCTGCAGGAGGTCGGACCGAAGGGCCTCGTCATCCCGATCCCGGATGAAGCGGTGGACCTCGTCACCAAGCTCAAGGGCCAGCAGGACCGCGCGCAAGCGGCTCGCGTCGGCGCCGTCAGCCACCTCGCGCCAATGGATCAGCCCGGGGGTGCCGCCCGTGCGATGGACGAGCTGGTGCTCGCTCGTGACTTCGGCGGTGGTCAGGAAGGTCAGCCGGACGACCATGCCCGGGTTCTTCTTGGCGAGCCGAACCATGGACCGCATCGCGATGCGGGTCGACTCGGCCGCGAGGCTCACAGTGCCGGCAACGCGCTTCACCTGGGTCGCGTCGAGTTGCCCCCTTATGGCGGTCGCATAGTCCTCGGCGACCTCCAGGTGCAGCTCGCCACCATCCGGAAGGCGCGTCCACTCGATCGCTGAAGCGAGGAGCTGGTGGGCGTAGCCGCCCAGCGAGTCGATGGCCTGCCTGTCGGCCTCGCCGACGATGCCGGGACGTGCCCGCGGCGCGTCGGACGGCCCGATAGCGCCCGAGAGCAGGTCTGAACTGTCGGGAGATGCCTTCGGCAGCACGGGTAGGACGGACGGTCCGGGACAGGAGGCCGCGGGTGCACCCGCGATCGTGAGAGGCTCAAGCTTACCACGCCGTGACCTCGCATGCACCAGGCACCCTGCAGGGGCAACGTCCTCACGGCCGCTCGCCGGTGAACTTCCAGCCCGGGTCCGCGTTGTCGTGTTCTCGTTCTGTTCGTATTCTTCCGCGCCGCCTGTCCGGTTCCGATTCGTGGGAGCTCCGCCGTGTTGAACCTCCGCCCTTCACCGCCGCAGCCTGTCACGGCCGACCGCGGCCGGGATGAACTGGTCGCGCTCTGGGACGCGGCCGCGCCCGAGACGCGGTCGCTCATGCTGGCGCAGGTTCGGGCATGGGCGGAGGTCAGGGGCCGCATCCCGCGGTTGGATGCGGCCGGCACGGCGACCGGCGCGGCGGGCCGGGAGGGCTGAGCGGCATGGCTTCTGAGCGAGCGGATGGCGAGCCGCTGGTGCCTGCGACGGACGAGGAGATCGCCTCGGCTCTCGCCCATGCGCTGCGCTTCGACGCGCGCGGCAAGGCCCGGCGGGGTGGCGGCGACCTTGCTGCCAGCCTCGCCGCCGAGCGCCTGACCGAGCATCTGCGGCAGTCCGGTTTCGTGCTCATGCGAGGCCGCGGCGCGCGCCCCCACAGCACGGGCTGACGGTGTCGACCCTGCCCGCCTACGCGGAGCTGGGTGCCCGGTCGAACTTCTCCTTCCTCGACGGCGCGTCGCACCCGGCCGAGCTGGTCGTGACCGCGGCCGAACAGGGGCTGGCCGGCATCGGCATATGCGACACCAACAGCCTCGCCGGGGTCGTGCGCGGCCACGTTGCGGCCAAGAAGCTCGGGCTCCCTTACGCCGTGGGCGCCCGCCTGGAGCTGCTGGACGGCTCGCGCTACCTCGCCTGGCCCACGGACCGCGCCTCCTACGGGCGGCTCACCTCTCTCCTTTCCCGAGGGCGCCTCGCCTCCGAGAAGGGCAGCTGCGAACTGCGCCGTGCCGACCTCCTGGCCCATGCCGAGGGGCTGGTGCTCGCGACCATGCCGCCGGACCTGCTCGATCCTGGCTTCACGGCCCGGCTGGAAGCGGATGCGCGCGACCTGCGCGATCGCCTCGCCTTGCCGCTCCACCTCGCGGCCTGGCACAGCTTCAGCGGCACGGACCGATGGTGGATCGGGCAGCTGGCAGGGATCGCCGGACAGGTCGGGGCGCGGCTGATCGCCACCAACCACGTCCGCTACCACCACCCGAGCCGGCAGCGGCTGGCCGACGTGCTCTCCTGCATCCGCCTAGGGGTGCAGATCGATCAGCTCGGGCTGGCAGCAGAGCCGAACGCGGAGCGCTGCCTCAAGCCCGCGGCGGAGATCGCGCGCCTCTTCGAGGACCATCCCGAGGCGGTGACGGCGACGCTGAAGGTGCTGGAGGCCACGCGCGGCTTCGCCCTGGACCAGCTTCGCTACGAGTACCCGGACGAGATCCTGGAGGAGGGCTGCACGCCCCAGCAGACGCTGGAGGCCAGGGTCTGGGCGGCGGTGGAGGAGCGCTGGCCCGAGGGGGTGTCGGAAGACGTGGCCGGTCGGCTCCGCCACGAGCTGGGGCTGATCCAGCAGCTCGAGTACGCGAGCTACTTCCTGACCGTCCACGAGATCGTCCGCTTCGCGCGCGGTGAGGGGATACTCTGCCAGGGCCGGGGATCTGCCGCGAACTCCGCCGTCTGCTACGTCCTCGGCATCACGGCGGTCGACCCTAGCAAGCACGACCTCCTCTTCGAGCGCTTCGTCTCGGCGTCCCGCGGCGAGCCGCCGGACATCGACATCGACTTCGAGCACGAGCGCCGCGAGGAGGTGATCCAGCACATCTACGCCCGCTACGGTCGCGACCGGGCGGCGATCTGTGCCAACGTCATTCGCTACCGGGCCCGCTCGGCCATCCGCGAGGTCGGCAAGGCGCTGGGCCTTTCAGAGGACGTTACCGGCAAGCTCGCCAAGGGTGTCTGGGGCCCGGGTCGCGAGGGCAGCGCGGGCGAGGTCGCGGAAGCTGAAGGGCTGGACCTCTCTGACCCGCGCCTCGCCATGGCGGTGAGGTTCGCGGAAGAGATCCAAAACTTCCCCCGCCACATCGCCACCCATGTCGGCGGGTTCGTCATCACCCGCGGCCTGCTGACCGAACTGGCGGTGGTGACCAACGCCGCCATGCAGGACCGATCGACGCTGGAGTGGGATAAAGACGACATCGACGCGCTGGGCATCCTGAAGGTCGATGTGCTGGCGCTGGGGATGCTCTCCTGCATCCGGCGCGCCTTCGGGCTGCTGCACCAGCATAAGCGTCGGGACCTGGATCTGGCCGGGCTGCCGAAAGACTGCCCGGACACCTACGAGATGCTCCGGCGCGCCGACAGCCTCGGCGTCTTCCAGGTCGAGAGCCGGGCGCAGATGAACATGCTGCCCCGCCTCAAACCCCGGACCTTCTACGACCTGGTCGTGCAGGTCGCGATCGTCCGCCCCGGCCCCATCCAGGGCGACATGGTCCACCCCTACATTCGAAGGCGCTGGGGACAGGAGGAGCCGGAGTACGCCGGGCCCTCGGCCGAGCACGGGGATCCGGACGAGCTGAAGCGCGTGCTGCAGAAGACCCTGGGCGTGCCGCTCTTCCAGGAGCAGGCCATGCGGGTGGCCATCGTCGCGGCCGGCTTCTCGCCGGAGGAGGCAGACGACCTCCGCCGGGCGATGGCGACATTCAAGTACACGCACGGGGTGGGCATCTACCGGGACCGGCTGGTGGAGGGCATGGTCCGGCGCGGCTACCCGCGCGACTTCGCCGAGCGCTGCTTCAAGCAGATCGAGGGGTTCGGCAACTACGGCTTCCCCGAGAGCCACGCCGCCTCCTTCGCCCACCTCGTCTACGCCTCTTCCTGGATCCGGCGGCACCATCCGGGGGTCTTCGCCTGCGCGCTGCTGAACTCCCAGCCGATGGGCTTCTACTCGCCGGCGCAGATCGTGCGTGACGTGCAGCGCCACGGGGTGCAGGTCCGGCCCGTGGACGTGAACCTCTCGCATTGGGACAGCATCCTCGGCCCGCACGCGGACAGCACGGACGGGCTCGCCATGCGCCTGGGGCTGCGGGTCACGGCCGGGCTCTCTCAAGAGGAGGGGCAGCGGCTCATCAAAGTCCGGGACGCCGGTAACGGGCGGCCTTTCGCCTCGGTGGAGGAGGCGGCGATGCGGGCCCAACTCTCACGGCGCGCGCTGGAGGCGTTGGTGGAGGCGGACAGCTTCGCCGGGCTCGCGCCATCGCGCCGGCGGGCGCAGTGGGATGCCGCAGCCGTCGACATCAAGACGCCGCATGACCTGCCGCTCTTCGCCGCGGCAGAGGGCCTGCACTTCGAGGAGCCCGCGCCCGCCATCCCCGAGGAGACCATCGGCGATGCGGTGGCTGCGGACTACCGCGCGACGGGCCTCACCCTGCGCCAGCATCCGCTTGCCCTGCTGCGGCCTGGCTTGGCGCAGCTTGGATTCCACGACACGCGCTTCCTGCGTGATGCCCGCCAGGGCCAGACCGTGCGACTGCCCGGCATCACCCTGCTGCGCCAGCAGCCCGGCACGGCGAAGGGCGTAATCTTCGTCACCGTCGAAGACGAGCACGGAGAGGCGAACGTGGTGGTCTACAAGGCGATCGGCGCCCGCGACCGCAAAGCCCTGCTCGGCGCGCGGTTGCTGGTGACCGAGGGGCGCGTAGAGCGCGTGGATGACCACGCCGAGATCCCCATCATCCACCTGATCGCGCGCAAGCTCATCGATCGGTCCGACCTGCTGGACAGCCTCGGTCAAGTGGATGGGGCGGAGGATGTGTGGGATCGGCTGCTCGGTCGCGCTGACGAGGTCCGCAGACCTGAGCCCGGCTCCCGTCAGCCGGTGAGAATGCCTCCAAGCCGGGACTTCCGGTGAAGCTCCCTAGCGCCTCCTCGCGAGGCCGCTCCTTTGCGCCGCAAGACACGCATCGTGCGGCAGGAGAACGGTTCGGGTGCGTCAGAGCCGCCGGGCAAGAGCACGGCGCAGGAGCTGGCGGCACCATATGTGGGAGTCTGGGTTGATGGTGTACACCATATGTAGTACCAAGCCGCCGCATTCCGCTGCTCGGTGCCATGATGATGGACAGCTACAAGCACTTTACCGGACGACCACTCACGTGGATCGGAGCCCTTCTGGTCATCAACTCGATCGGGAGCGTGTTCGGAACCTACGGCGACATCGCGCAGGGTTTCCTGCGGAAGGCGCTGGGCCTCCCCGAGCAGGAGACCTCCCAGCTTCTCAGCGTGGGCTTGCTCCTCCTCGGCATCGCCCTGGTGGCCGTCGACCAGTACGGGCTCCGTCGAGACCGTAAGGCGCCCAAGCGGCTGCTCGCGGTCAGGCACGCCTCGTTGAACCCCAGCTCAGTTCCACTTCTGGCCGAGGTCGACCTGCCGGCGGAAGGGGGGCCATGGGCCCTGGAGCGGCTGGACTGCGACCTGACGCGGCACCTATCCGGCGGGCAGCTGGAACCCGAACGGGCGGTCAGCGACCAGGAGCACCTGTGGGCGACGCTCGAGGCCCAGCTCAGGGTGCCGAACCCGCCTCGATTCGCCTATTACGGGGTGGCGCACATCCCGCTCCAGATCCTTGGGGGTTGTCAGCTGGCGCACGTCTCCCCGCTGCTCTTTGAGCTGGTCCGAAAGGACAGCACATGGCGAGAGCTGCGCCAGGATGCCGCGCCGGCCCTGCACCTCAGGACGCAGAAGACGCTCTCGAAGTCTCCGCCGTCCGCCTTGGTGGTCCGCATTGCCGTCAGCTACCCCGTCGACGTCCAGGATGTCCGCGAGATCATCTCGGAGCCGTTCGACGATGTGCTCGTCACCGTGGCCAAGACGGCGCCTGACATCATCACGCACTACGCACATGCCGAGGCCATCGCGGCCGCCGTGCGATCCGCGATCGACTCTGGCCGCGCGAGGCTGGCGCCGGGCGGGAAGATCCACCTGTTCTTCGCGGGACCGATGGCGGTCGGGTTCAGCATCGGCCGCAGGATCACGAGAACCATCCATCCCGAAGTGATCGCCTACAATTACTCTATGCAGGCAAGCCCTCGGTACCATTGGGGGGTTTCGGTGAACTCTCCGCCGGGTTCCCCCAAGGTCCTGAGGCCCGTCCCTCCCACTCCGTCGAAGCTGCCCGTTGGAGATTCCCGCTGATGTTCTGGATGTATGACATGACTGCTGATCTCCAGCAGTTCTACGATCAGCACGTTCGTCTCGGGTCTGAACTGCGCAAGAACTTGGCGGGGAAGCGTGACCTCAACCTCGACCGCCTGTCCGGGGGGCTCGCTGATCTCGGGAAGCCCGATTTCAAGTCGTCCCAGAACCAAGGGGGGTATGCCATGCATACCCTGAACCAGGATCACCCCCTCAGCGACAGCGGATACGATATCGACGTCGCGGTCATCTTCGCCAAGGCCGACCTGCCCGACTCGCCGCTGCTGGCGCGGCAGCGCGTTCGCGACGCGCTGCTGAAGCGATGCGGCGGCTTCGCTGATGTTCCCGAGGCGCGTACCAACGCTGTCACCATCTGGTACGCCGAGGGGTACCACATCGACTTCGCCGTGTACCGGACGTGGCAGGACGACTGGGGACGGACCATCGTCGAGCATGCCAGCACCGGTTGGAAGAGCCGGAACCCCACCGCGGTGACGGATTGGTTCACCGAGCGCGTCGACACGCTGAGCCCCAAGAGCAATCCGGCGTTCGGGCACTATGTGAGGGTGCAGCCCGGGCAGTTCCGCCGGATCGTGCGCTTCGTGAAATGGTACTGCCGGTCCCGCACCGCTTGGTCTCTTCCCGGAGGGATGATCATCTCGGCGCTGCTGGCAGACGGGACATATCGGCCGGATCCCAATCGTGACGATCGCGCGCTCTACGATACCCTGGTCGCCCTTCGCGATCGCCTGGCCTACAACACCAAGGTCTACAGCCCGATTGACGGCTCGGACCTGACCGCGAAGGCGGAGATCCAGAGTCAGGTCAAGCGGCTGCACCAGTACCTGGCTCGCAACATCCCCCGTCTGTCGGTGCTCTTCGACCAGCGCGAATGCACGCGGGAGAAGGCCCGTTCCGCATGGGACTGGATCTTCAATCACCCCTTCTGGGTCGAGAAGGAGGAAACGAAGAAGGCCGTGGTGGAGGGGAGGGCGCTGTCCGGCCCATACAGCCTCGAGATCCGGTGTGACCTATCGCGCACGCCTGGAGAGAAGCCTTTTGGCCAGTACAAGAGCGGCGCGAGCCTGCTTCGGAAGGGGATGGGGCTGACCTTCACCGTCGCGAACACGAACGTTCCGGCGCCCTACCAGACCGAGTGGACGATCAAGAATGAGGGTGACGAGGCTACTGACGCCGAGTGCATGACCGCCACGGAGGTCTGCCCTGTCAAGCAGACGAGCACCCGTTACAAGGGGCGGCAGCAGATGATCTGCCGGCTGAAGCGTGACGGCTTCGTTCTGGCCGAGGCGGTCCATGTCGTACGCATCGCCGGCGGCTGGTTCGGCCGAGGGTGAAGTTCGGCGTCAGAACGCCAGTCTCGACACCTCGTCGTACATCGTCGACGGCGAGGTGTGACCGGCCTGGGTGATCCTCATTCGGCTCCGAGTCAGTGTCCCCGCGAACACGCTTGAGACTCTGTGAACGACATCCGGCGACGATCGATGGCCGCGACTCGATCGCGATGTTACCTTCCCTCTGAGACACCCTTCCGCTATCGGAGGCCCTATGAACCACGCGAGCGGCAAGAACGCAGGAATTCGAGTCTCACTCGGGCTTCCGAAGATTATCCTGAATCCTCAGGCTTTTCGGCAGTACATACACAGTGAGACTCGACACTCTGCATATAATGCCTGCCAGTGACGAACGGGACGTGATTCGACCGCCGGGGACCGGCGGTCGCAATCTGCCCTGAACCGGCGGGAAGCGTGTCCCGCCGGCCCCTCTGCCCTTTACGCTTCAAGCCCAGCAGGAAAGTCGCCATGCCCGACGGCGCGATGTCCCCCGACGAGCTGCCCGTGCAGTTCGACCTTCTGACCTCCAACCCGGTCTACAAGCCCTTCCGCTATCCCTGGGCCTATGACGCCTGGCTGATGCAGCAGCGCCTGCACTGGCTGCCGGAAGAGGTTCCGATGGCCGATGACGTGAAGGATTGGCAGAAGAACCTCACGCCCGGCGAGAAGAACCTGCTGACCCAGATCTTCCGCTTCTTCACCCAGGCGGATGTCGAGGTGAACAACTGCTACATGAAGCACTACTCCCAGGTCTTCAAGCCGACGGAAGTGCTCATGATGCTGTCGGCCTTCTCGAACATCGAGACGATCCATATCGCGGCCTACAGCCACCTTCTCGATACGATCGGCATGCCGGAGCTCGAGTACTCGGCCTTCCTCAAGTACAAGGAGATGAAGGACAAGTACGACTACATGCAGAACTTCTCGGTCGAGAATAAGACCGAGATCGCGAAGACCCTGGCCGCCTTCGGTGCCTTCACCGAGGGGCTCCAGCTGTTTGCTTCCTTCGCCATCCTCATGAACTTCCCCCGCCACAACAAGATGAAGGGGATGGGCCAGATCGTCTCCTGGTCCGTGCGGGACGAGACGCTGCACTGCCTGTCCGTCATCCGCCTCTTCCGCACCTTCGTGCAGGAGAATCCGGAGATCTGGACCGAGGAGCTGCGCCGCGACCTCTACCTGATCTGCGCGACCATCGTGGACCATGAGGACGCGTTCATCGACCTCGCCTTCAGCATGGGCGCGGTGGACGGGCTGAGCCCGGAGGAGACGAAGAGCTACATCCGCTTCATCGCGGATCGCCGCCTCCAGCAGCTCGGCCTCGAGCCGCTCTATCACATCGAGAAGAACCCGCTGCCCTGGCTCGACGAGATGCTGAACGCGGTGGAGCACACCAACTTCTTCGAGAACCGTGCGACCGAGTATTCCCGCGCCTCCACCGAGGGGACCTGGGAGGAGGCGTTCGCGGACCAGGCCTTCAACGGCTCGCCACAGCCTCAGGGCGAAATCCTGCTGGCGCCTGCCCGCGCCTGATGGAGTGACCGCCGCGGCCGCCGCTCCGTGCGGCCGCGGCCCCGGCTCCGGGACGGCGTTCGGCGTGTCGGTGGAGCCACAGGGTATGCGGCATTGTTGCAACGCAACCCGTCCTTGAGCTCTTCCGGCGGGGGCATCCCCGTTCCCGATCACAATTTCGGTCGCTATGCTTCGCGCCTGCCCTCTCGGAGGGAGTCGTTGCCCGCGGGGCGACGAGCTGATCGGGTTGGGAGGTTCCAGGCTTCATGGCTGCGGATGAGCCAGAGGGGGCAAGGCAGGCCGGGCGTCCCCCCGCCGCGCCGCGGCACACCCGTCGGCTGACGGACAAGATCCTGATCGCGTTTCATCATGCCTGCGATCAGGGCGATTACGAGGTCGCGGAGGAAATGCTCCGCATCCTGGAGATGATGATCACGCGTCGCGCGACCTCTCCCGACACCAATCGTCGCAAGAACATGGAAAGCCTCGTCGCTGCCCATGAAAGGCTGTGGCTCCTCCGGCATCCCGAGAAGGAGAGCTAGGGCCCATCGCCCAGCGCGGCGCCTTCTTCCCAACGCAGCGCGGCACCTCGGAGCACGGCATCCGCCTCTGTCGTCCAGCCCTCCGCGTCGTGCAGCACGAGCCCGGGCAGGAGGATGGAGGGCGCGCGCGGCGCGCGGCGCGCGCGGAGCAGCACACGCCGGGCCGGCCGGCGCGCGCGTGGCCAGAGCGGCATGATCTCCGTGCCCCCTAGCCCAGCCTTGCGCAGCGCGGCGATCCCTTCCTCCAAGCGTGAGGCAGGCAGCACGAATCCGGCCCGTCCGCCCCGGCCCAGGGCGCCGACCAGCAGCGCGGCCCAGGGAAGCAGCCCGACATCGCCCGCATGGGTCGCCCCCGCGCGCAAGCGGGCCGGCGGTTCCGTGCCGCCGGGCCAATAGGGCGGGTTGCTCACGGCATGGTCGCAGCGGGGCAGCCGGGCTCGGAGGGCCGGGTCGGCGATGTCGCCCACCAACACCTCCACCCTCTCGCCCCAGCCATTCAGCGCGGCGTTCTCCCGTGCCAACTCCGCCAGCTCCGGATCCCGTTCCACCGCGACCACCTTCACCCCGGGGCAGCGGGCGAGGATGCAGAGGAACACGCCACCCGGCCCGCAGCCGGCATCCAGCACGGTCTGTCCTGGCCGGGCCGCGACGGCGGCGGCCAGCATCACCGCATCCAGCCCGGCCCGCAGCCCCTGCTCGGGCTGGCGCAGCCGCACCTGCCCGCCCAGCAGCGTGTGGACGGCCCCGGGCTTCAGCGCTCCGTCCATTCCCCGGCCTCGCGCAGCAGGGCCTCGGCCGCCCGCGCCTCCTCCTCCGGCACGGCGAGGCGTTGGGGAAAGGCGCCAATCCGCCCCTCCACCGCGCTGATATGGCTGTCCAGCAGCAGCGGCCGCAGCCCGGCATCGCGCAGCAGGGCCTGGAGGAAGCCCAGCCGGACCGGGTCTCCCTCGGAAAGCAGCACGTGGATCATGGCACTCCCTCGTGAAGGCGGGCTTTAAGGGGCGCCCGTTGCTGCCTGTCCACCCCGCCGGTATGGTGCCGCCCCCCATGGACAGGTCAATGCCCGCGTGAGCGCCACCACCGCGCCCGTCTCCGTCGCGCCCAGCCAAGTGGTCTCCGGCGCCCGTGACCCCGAGCAAGCGCTCGAAGCCCTGACCGCCCTCGTGCGGACGGATCTGGAAGCCTGCAACCGCCTCATCGTGGAGCGGATGCAGAGCCCCGTCGCGCTCATCCCGCAGCTGGCCGCGCATCTCGTCGCGGCCGGGGGCAAGCGCATCCGCCCGCTTCTCACCCTGGCGGCCGCCAAGCTCTGCGGGCATCAGGGGGAGCGCCACATCGCGCTCGCCGCCTGCGTGGAGTTCATCCACACCGCCACCCTGCTGCATGACGACGTGGTGGACGAAAGCGCGCTGCGCCGCGGGGCGCCCAGCGCCAATGCGGTGTTCGGCAACAAGCCCAGCGTGCTCGTGGGCGATTTCCTCTTCGCCCGCGCCTTCCAGATCATGGTGGCGGACGGCTCGCTCCGCGTGCTGGACATCCTCGCCACCGCCTCGGCTACCATCGCCGAGGGCGAGGTGCTGCAGCTCGTCACCCAGAACGACACGGCGACGACCGAGGACCAGTATCTGCAGGTGATCGAGGGCAAGACCGCCGCCCTCTTCGCCGCCGCCACCGAGGTCGGCGCCGTGGTGGCCGACCGGCCCCAGGCCGAGGCCGAGGCGCTGCGCGAATATGGCCGCTCGCTCGGCGTCGCCTTCCAGCTGGTGGACGATGCGCTGGACTACTCGGCCAGCCAGGCCGCGCTCGGCAAGACGGTCGGGGACGACTTCCGGGAGGGGAAGATCACCCTTCCCGTGCTCCTCGCCTTCAACTCCGCCGACGAGGAAGAGAAGGTCTTCTGGCGCCGCGTGCTGGAGGAGCGGGAGCAGGCGGAGGGCGACCTCGAGAAGGCCATCGCCCTCATGCAGTCGCGTGGCACGCTGGACGCGACCATCGAGCGCGCCCGCGAATACGGCACGCGCGCCCTCGATTCCCTCGCCATCTTCCCCGATGGGCCGGAGCGGCGCGCCCTGGCCGGCATCGTGGAATTCTGCATCGCCCGGGCGAGGTAGCGCGCGGGGCGCCCCGCGGAGGGGCGCCCTTTCCGGATCAGCCGCGCCCGAGCCAGGGCATCTTCGTCGCCATGATGGTGAGGAAGGGGATGTTCGCATCCAGCGGCAGGGAGGCCATATGCGCCACCGTCCGCCCGACATGCGCGACATCCATCCGCGGCTCCACCATCATGGACCCGTCGGGCTGCATCACGCCCTTGGTCATGCGCTCGGTCATCGGGGTGGCCGCGTTGCCGATGTCGATCTGGCTCGCGGTGATGTCGTGCTTGCGGCCATCCAGCGCGATCTGCTTCGTCAGCCCCGTCACGGCATGCTTCGTGGCCGTATAGGCGGCCGCCCCCGGGCGCGGCGCATGGGCGCTGATCGAGCCGTTGTTGATGATGCGCCCGCCCTTGGGGGACTGGTGCTTCATGATGCGATAGGCGGCCTGGGCGCAGTAGAAGGTGCCGTCCAGATTGGCCGCCACCACCCCGCGCCAATCCTCCAGGGGCAGTTCATCGAAATCCACCGCCGGCGCGCCGCGCCCGGCATTGTTGAACAGCAGGTCCAGCCGGCCGAAACGATCCTTGATCTGCGCGAAAGCCGCCTCAACCTGGGCGCGGTCGCCCACATCGGCGGGAATCGCGACGCCCCGGCCATGCCCCGCGATGGTCTCCTCCAGCGGCTCCAGCCGGCGGCCGAGGACGGCCACCGTCCAGCCCTCCGCCAGCAGCGCCTGGGCCGCCGCCCGCCCGATTCCCGTGCCCGCGCCCGTCACGACCGCATAGCGATCCGCCATGGCATTTCCCCCTTTCCAGCTGTGCTGGCGCGGAGCCTGCGTCGGGCATCCGGCGGTGGCAAGGCTCGGCGATTGGCTCGGCAACTGCGGGAGAAAGGGCGCGTTTCCCAGGACCAGGCTGGAGCGTGAGAATGAGCAAGGAATCGGAGCGGAAGGCGCGGGACGCCACGGCGGCCGGGGTGGATCCCATCCAGGACAATCCGCGCGCCCATCGCCAGGCCCATGGCCGCATGGCCCCGGAGCGCGGCGACGACCCGGCGGCGGGCACGGCGGATGAGCCGGTTTCCCCCGGCGAGTTCCAGGCCGGAGACCGGTCCGAGCTGGCCCAGGCGCTGGGCGGCCCGGTGGATATCTCGCCGATCCGCGGCCGCCGCATGATCGAGCGGCCCGAGGAATAGGCGCAGGCAGCGCGAAGCAGAAGAGGCGCAACAGAATGAGTGACCGGCCCGATCCCGATGACGAGGTGGATCTCGTCGTCAGCCTTACCACCATCGTCGGCATCATCGATGCCGCCCGTGGGGCGGGGGAGCTGGAGGAGGAAGCCACCAACGAGGATGTGCAGGACGAGGAGAATCCGGACGACAACGACCCGGATGCGATCGTCGACACCCTCAAGGGCCTCATCAACGAGTTGAACGAGGACGAGCAGGCGGCGCTGATCGCGCTCACCTGGATCGGCCGCGGCGATTACGACGCCTCCGAATGGGACGAGGCGCTGCGCCTGGCGAAGGAACGCAACGAGGACGGCACCGCCGCCGACTACCTGACCGGCATGGAGCTGCTCGGCGACTATCTCTCCGAAGGCATCGCCGCCTTCGGCTATTCGGCCGAGGAGATCGCCCGCTAGCCCGCCTGCCTACCCCTCGTCCGGGCCCGGCCTATACTGGCCGCAAAAGGAACGGGCGAGGGGCGGCATGGAGAAGTACGGAATCGGCCAGCCGGTGCGGCGGCGCGAGGACCCCCGGCTCCTGACAGGGCGGGGGCGGTACACGGACGACCTGGACCCGCCGGGCTGCGTCCAGGCCGTCATCCTCCGTTCGCCCCATGCTCATGCCCGCATCCTCTCAATCGGCACGGATGCCGCGAAGCGGGCGCCTGGCGTGCTCGCGGTGCTCACCGGCCAGGATGCGGCGGCGGATGGGCTGGGCCGCCTTCCCACCCTGTTCGACGTGCCGGGCAAGGACCGCCCTCTCTTCGACCCCACCCGCGAAATCCTGCAGACCGAACGCGTGCGCTATGTCGGCGACCCCGTCGCGCTGATCGTCGCGGAGACGCGGCAGCAGGCCATGGATGCCGCCGAGCTGGTCGAGGTGGAGTATGACCCGCTGCCCTCGATCACCGACACGGCGGCGGCGGCGCGTCCCGGCGCGCCGGTGATCTGGGAAGCCTGCCCGGACAACACCGCGGTGCTCTGGGACAGCGGCCGCTTCGAGGAGACGGAGGCCGCCTTCTCGCGCGCGCATCGCATCGTCTCCATCGACCTCGTGAACAACCGCATGGTCGGTAATCCCATGGAACCCCGGATCGCCCTGGGCGAATGGGATCCGGCGACGGAGCGCTACCTCTTCCATGGCCCCAGCCAGGGCGCGCACCGCATCCGCGACAACCTGGCCAAGCACGCCTTCCGCGTGCCGCTGGAGAAGATCCGCGTCGTCTCGCCCGATGTAGGCGGCGGCTTCGGCGTGCGCGGCAAGCTGGTGCCCGAGAATGCCATGGTGCTCTGGGCCGCCCGCAAGCTGGGGCGCCCGGTGAAGTGGCTGGCCGGCCGCACCGAGACCTTCCAGTCCGACCCGCATGGCCGGGACCAGGTGACGCATGCGGAGATGGCGCTGGACGAGGCCGCCCGGTGCCTCGGCGTCCGCATCCGCACGATCGCGGGCATGGGCGCCTATCTGCAGGATATGGGGCCGCGGGTTCCCACCTCGGGCGGGGCGAGGGTGATGGGCACGGTCTATGACGTGCAGGCCATCAACAACCAGGTGCGCTGCGTCTTCACCAACACGGTGCCCACCGACAGCTTCCGCGGCGCCGGGCGGCCCGAGACGGCCTACATCATGGAGCGCCTCTTCGACCAGGCGGCGCTCGCCTTCGGCATCGGGCGGGACGAGGTGCGGCGGCGGAACTATGTGCGGCCGGAGCAGATGCCCTACCGCAACACGGTGGGGAACCTGATCGATAGCGGCGACTTCCCGGGCACCCAGGCCATGGCGCTGCGGATGGCGGATTGGGAAGGCTTCGCCGCGCGCCGCGCCGGGGCTCGCGCGCGGGGACGGCTGCGCGGCATCGGCATCGGCTACTTCATCGAGGCTTCCGGCGGCATGCCCAGCGAATGGGCGCGGCTTCGCCTCACGCCCGAGGGGCGGGCGGAGATCCGTGTCGGCACCTTCAGCCATGGCCAGGGGCACGAAACCGCCTTCGCCCAGATCGTGGCGGAGCGCCTCGGCCTCGATCCCGCCCAGATCGCCTTCATCCAGGGCGATACGGACGAGATCGAGAAGGGCACGGGCACCGGCGGCTCCCGCTCCTCGCAGATGGGCGGCGTGGCCGTGCTCCGCGCCAGCGACGCGGTGGTGGAAAAGGCCCGGCGCATCGCGGCGCATCTGCTCGAAGCCGCACCGCCGGATGTGGAGCTGGAGGATGGCCGCTTCCGCGTCGCCGGCACGGATCTCGGCCTCGACTGGTCCCGCGTCATCGCCGCCGCGCATGACCCGGCGCAATTGCCGGAAGGGGAGACGCCCGGCCTGGACGAGGCGCTGACCTACACGCGCGACACCGAGTGCAACTTCCCCAATGGCTGCCACGTGGCCGAAGTGGAGGTGGACCCCGAAACCGGCCGGGTGGAGCTGGTGCGCTACGCCGCCGTGGACGACGTGGGCAACGTCATCAACCCGCTTCTCGTCCATGGGCAGATGCATGGCGGCATCATGACCGGCATCGGCCAGGCGCTGATGGAGGAGGCGCGCTACGACCCCGAAAGCGGCCAGTTCCTCACCAGCACCTTCCAGGACTACTGCATGCCCCGCGCCGGCGACGCCTGCGACTTCGAACTCGCCCTGAACATCGTGCCCACCCCCACCAACGAACTGGGCGTGAAAGGGGCAGGGGAGGGCGGCGCCTGCGGCGCCCCGCCCGCCATCGTCTCCGCCGTCTGCGACTCGCTTGGGGTGGCGCATATCGACATGCCGCTCACGCCGGAAAAGGTCTGGCGGGCGCTTCGGAGTGCCCCTGCTCAGGCGGCTTGAGGGGCGGGTTGGTCCTGGGGTGGCGGTCTGTCCCGGGGAGAGGAAGAAGGAATTCTTCCTCTCCCCGGACCCCTCACCTTCTTCTTTTTCTTCGAGTTTGGAATCACGGGGCTGACGGTGCGCCTGAGGTCGATGACCTCAGGCGACTGCAAAGGCAGAATTTGCCCCTTCACAGAGATCCCACTGATCCGGGGCGTCCACGGCAGTCAAACGGGGTTCCAAGGGCCTCAGGCCCTTGGCGGGTGAGGTCCGGAGAGGGCAGCGCCCTCTCCGGCGCCCGAACAGCCCAAAACGGGTTCAATCCGCACGAAGAAGTCGCCGCGCCCCCGTGAATCGCCCGGCCAGCGCGCGGCAGTGGCAGGACACATGGGGGGCGATGGCTTCGCACCAGCTTCGGGTTGCCGCGTTGGCGGCGGCCAGCCGGTCCGCTGCTTCCTGGGCCTGGCGGGCCAGGGCGGCCTCGTCGATGCCGAGCACCCGGCCGTCGCGCAGCTTCCAGGCGCCGCCGACCATCACCTCGCGCAGGGCCAGCCCGTCTTCGGTGAAGACGAGCTGGTTGGCGGCGTCGTTGAAGGGGGTCCAGTTGATGTGGCCGAGGTCGAGGAAGACGAGGTCGGCCAGCTTGCCCGGGGCGATCACCCCCGCATCCAGCCCCAGCAGCTTCGCCGAGCCCTCGGTGGCCAGTCGCACGCATTCCGCCGTGCCGAGCCAGTCCTCCTCAGTGGCGCCGTCCCACAGGCGGGAGGCGAAGGCGGCGAGGCGCATGGCCTCGAACATGTTCTGGTTGTCGGAGGAGCCGGAGCCATCGGTGCCGAGCCCGACCGTCACCCCCGCGCGGATCGCGGCCCGTGCCGGGGCGATTCCGGAGGCGAGGCGCATGTTCGATCCGGGATTGTGCGAAAGCCCGCCGCCGCGCTCGCCCAGGAGCGCCAGGTCAGCCTCGGTCAGCCACACGCCATGCGCCACGCTGAAGCGCTCGTTCACCAGCCCCAGCCGGTCCATATGCGCCAGCAGGGTGGATCCGTAGCGCAGCTCGCCGCCGCCGGCCTGATAGCGCGCCTCGGCCACATGGGTCTGCATCGGCAGCCCGTGCTCGGCCGAGAGGTCCCGGCAGCCTTCGAGGAAGCCGTCGGAGCAGTGCAGGGGGATGGTGGGCGCGCAGCCCAGCCGCACGGCCCCGCCGCGCCACGCCTTCGCGGCGGCATGGATGGTGGAGAGGGTGTCGTCCGCGCGGGCCATGGACATGCCGGCCGCGCGCGCCTGGTGTTCCTCCGGCAGCGCCTGGATGAGCCCGGGGGTGGCCTGGAAGAAGGTGAGGTCGGCCACCATAGGCGCCAGCACGGCGCGCAGGCCCACGGCCTCATAGGCCTCCGCCATGGCCTGCAGCCCTTCCACGGAGGGGCCGGGGAATTCGAAGGCCAGGTCGTAGCCGGCGGTGCAGCCCTTCCGCAGCATCTCCACCGCGGTCAGGGTGGTGGCCAGGCGCTTCTCCTCCAACCCGCGCCCGCCGCCGATCCAGGGCGCATGGGTCAGCAGCAGCGCCAGGTCCCACTTGTCGCCCATGCCCTTGGAGAGGCCGCCATGCCCATGGGTATGGCCGTTGACGAGGCCGGGGATGACGAGACGGCCCGTGGCATCGTGCCGGGCGGCATCCTCCACCGCCGTGCCGGGCGGCAGCAGGGCGGCGATGCGCTCGCCCTCCAGCAGGATGTCGAGGAAGGGGGCGGAGAGGGCGTCGGGGGCGAGGACCCGCGCGCCGGTGATCAAGAGGCGTTCCATGGGCGCCAGGGTGCAACCGCCGCGCCACGGGCGGCAACCGGCGCGCCGGGCCGGGGCGGGGGATGCGCCATCCCGCCTACCCCGCCCCGCCCGATCCGCTATACCCCGCCCATGACGATCGGCATCGAGTTGGGGCGGACGAATACGGGGGCCGCCGGGATGATGGACCTCGAGGAGCTCCTGGCGACCCGGCTCCTCGTCCAGGGCAATTCGGGCAGCGGCAAGTCGCATCTCCTGCGCCGCCTGATGGAGCAGTCCGCCCCCTGGGTGCAGCAGGCGGTGATCGACCCCGAGGGCGACTTCACCTCGCTGGCGGACAAGTTCGGCCATCTGGTCATCGACGCCGCGGCGCATGCCGAGGAGGCGATGGCGGCCGCCGGAGACCGGGTGCGCCGCCACCGCGTATCCGTGGTACTGAACCTGGAGGGGCTGGAGGTGGACCGCCAGCTCCGCCACGCCGCCGCCTTCCTGGGCGGGCTGTTCGACGCCGAGCGCGACCACTGGACCCCGATGCTGGTGGTGGTGGACGAGGCCCAGCTCTTCGCCCCGGCCGCCGGCGGCGACACCTCGGACGATGCCCGCCGCGCCGCGCTATCGGCGATGACGGATCTGATGTGCCGCGGCCGCAAGCGGGGGCTGGCGGGCATCATCGCCACCCAGCGCCTGGCGAAGCTGGCCAAGAACGTCGCGGCCGAAGCCTCCAACTTCCTGATGGGCCGCACCTTCCTCGATATCGACATGGCCCGCGCCGCCGATCTCCTGGGCATGGAGCGGCGCCAGGCGGAGCAGTTCCGGGACCTCCAGCGCGGGCATTTCATCGGCCTCGGCCCCGCCCTCTCGCGCCGGCCGCTCGCCATGCGCATCGGTACGGTGGAGACGCAGAGCCGTGGCTCCGGCCCCTCGCTCACCCCGCTGCCGCAGACGGCGCCGGAGGAAGCGCGGGAGCTGATCCTGGCCGCCCCGGACCCGGTGGCGCCGCGCCCGGCCCGCCGCGCCCCACCCACGCCGCCACAGGACATCCTGGCCCAGCTGGCCCAGGCTTCCGCCACCCCGCGCCCGGTGGCGACCCGCGCGGCCGAGCCCGAGCCCTCGGCGGAGGAGGTGGCCGAGCGCGAGGCCCGCACCCGCGCCATCCTGCACGAGATGCTGGCCGAGGAGGACGCGGCCTTCCGCCCGATTGGCGTGCTCTACCAGGATCTGCTGGTGCGGCTGCGCATCCATGCCGTGGGCGGCAGGCCGCCCGAGCTGCCCGCCTTCCGGCGCATGCTGGCCGTGGCCCGCGCCGGCATACCGCCCGAAGCCGCGAACGACCCGGGCTGGCCCGAGGCCGCGGCCCGCGCCGAAGGCCTGCCGGAGGACACGCAGGGCGTGTTCCTCCTGCTGGCCCATGCCGCGCGCCAGGGCATGCCCTGCCCATCCGATGCGGCCATCGCCCGCGCCTATGGCAGCCGCTCCGCCGGCCGCGCGCGGCGGCTCCTCACCTGGATCGAGGAGCAGGGGCTGATCGTGCAGCGCCCCGCTGCCGGCGGGCGGCGCATCGTGGCGCTGGTCGGGCTGGCCTGGGAGACGGCGCCGGGGGACCCCGCCGCCGCCTGAACCGTCGCTCCGGAGGGCCTGCGCCCTCCGAAGCCCGGCGCCTCACCAGCGGTAGGAGATGCTGCCCAGCACGTTGAGCCGGTTGCCGTAGAAGCACCCGTTATCGCCGGAGCAGCGGCTGACATAGCGCGTGTCGGCCAGGTTGCTGGCATGGACGGCCAGCTGCAGCCCCTTCAGCGCCGGCGCCATCTTCTCCAGGTCGTAGCGGATGGTGGCGTCGAACAGCGTGGTGGAGGGCACGACATTGCCGCCCACATTCGCCGTCGTCGTGTTCCCGAGGTAGCGCACCCCCGCGCCCAGCGTCAGGCCCGAAAGCGGCCCGGTGGCATGGACGAAGGTGTATTCGCCGTAGAGCCCCGCATTGTTGCGCGCCACGCCGGCGGGGCGGTTGCCCACCTCGCCCGCCGCGTTGCTCCGGGTGATCTCGGGGTCAAGATAGGTGTAGGAGCCGGTGAGGGAGATGCCGTTGCCCAGCTCGGCCACCGCCTCCAGCTCCAGGCCGCGCACGCGAATCTCGCCCACCGCGACCTGGGCGTTGGGGTTCTGGACATCCGGCGTCAGCGTGTTCTGCTGGGTCAGGTGGAAGGCGCTGAGCTGAACGAAGCTGCGCATGCCGGTCGGCTGGAACTTCAGCCCCACCTCATACTGCTCGCCCTCCAGCGGATTCCAGGCGCGACCCTGGCCGTCCGTGCCGATCTGCGGCTGGAAGGAACGGGCATAGGAGGCGTAAGGCGCGAGGCCATTGTCGAAGAGGTAGAGGGCGCCTGCGCGCCAGGTGAAGGCGCTGTCCTGCTGATAGCGGTTGCCGTCCGTCAGGCGGTCCCGCACATCCGAATAGGCCCAGTCCTGCCGGATGCCGCCGAGCAGCACGAGCCGGTCCCAGCGGATCTGGTCCTGCAGGTAGAGCCCGTACTGCGTGTTCACCTGCCGCACGCTGTCATAGGAGGAGGTGAGGGCCGGGACAGGGCTGCCATAGGCCGGCGCGAAGACATCCAGCCCCTTGGCGGAGGCGAAGTACTGCGCGTTGCGGTAGTTCACCTGGCTGTAGTCGAAGCCGCCCAGCACGGTATGGCCCAGCGGCCCCGTGGCGAAATCCGCGCGCAGCTGGTTGTCGATCTGGAAGGTGCCGACATCGATATCCGCGCGATAGGCAATGCGGTTCAGGGTCCGCTGATCTGCTTGCAGCCCGCCGCCATAGACCTGCCTCCAGGCGATGTCCGTATGGCCGTAGCGCGCGTTCTGCTGGAAGGAGAAGACGCTGTCGAAGCGATGGGTGAACTCGTAGCCCAGCCCGTATTGCGTCCGGTCGAAGCGGTCGTAATCCGTCTCGCCCGTGAAGCGGCTGCGGCTGATGCGGCCGAAGGGCGTGGGCTTCACCGTGCCCTCATAGGGGAGGAACTGGTTCCCCGAAGTCCGGTCCGCCTGATAGTAGCCGAGCACGGTCAGCGAGGTGTTCGCATCCGGCCGCCAGGTGAGGGCGGGGGCGACGAAGGCGCGGTCGTCATGCACCTCGTCCACCGCCGTCTGGCTGGCACGGCCGAGGCCGGTGAGGCTGTAGGACCAGGCGCCGTCCGCGGTCAGCGGCCCGCTGGAGGTGGCCTGCACCTGGGTGCGGCCAAAGGAGCCGGCGGTCAGCCGCACCTCGCCCTGCGCCGTCTCCGTCGGACGGCGCTGCACCATGTTCACCAGCCCGCCCGGCGCGATCTGCCCATAGAGCACCGAGGTCGGCCCGCGCAGGATCTCGTAGCGCTCGAGCCCATAGGTCTCGAACATGCTGCCCGCATAGCCCGTGTTGTAGCGCAGGCCGTTGAGGAAGATGCCGTTGTCCTGCGCATTGAAGCCGCGGATCTGGAACCAGTCCGTGCGGCTGTCCGTGCCGTAGTTCTCTCCGCGCACGCCGGCCGTGTAGCGCAGCGCCTCGCCCAGGGTCTGCGCCTGGCGCGCGTCGATCTGGTCGCGCGGGACCACGCTGATGGATTGCGGGTTCTCGATCAGCGGCGTGTCGGTCTTCGTGCCGGTGATCTCCTGCCGCGCGACGAAGCCGCGCACCGGATCCAGCGCCCGTTCGGCATTGCTGGTGACATCCACGCCGGGCACCACGACGGCCGCGCCCGTATCCTGCGCCAGGGCCGGCGAGACGAGGGGGGAGGTGAGGGCGGTCGCGCTCATCAGGCAGGCCAGAAGGCGGGTCGCGCGATGGGAATGGGGCGGGCGCATCAGGATCTCCGGGTCTTGCCGGTCCTCCGGCTCGCGGCCCGGTAGCGGATTTGGTCGCGACTGAGAACAGGTTGCAAGCGGGCGCCCGCGATTTCATTCCCGGCGTGGCGCCGGGGCCGCCATGCCCCATCTCGGCCGCTGGCAAGGGGTCGCCCCTCGGCTATCCTCCACGCAATGTCCAAGGAGAGAACTGTCATGCCCCTTCCCAGGCGCGGGATCCTCGCGGGCCTGGCCGGCGCCGCCGTCATCCGCCCGGCGGCCGCCCAGTCCGGCACCATCACCCTCGTCGTGCCCACAGCCCCGGCGGGCACCACGGATTTCGCGGCCCGCCTGCTCGCGGAACCGCTTTCCCGACAGCTCGGCCAGTCCGTGGTGGTGGAGAACAAGGCGGGGGCCAACGGCGCCCTCGGCACGCAGGACGTGGCCCGCGCCCGGCCGGACGGCACCCGCCTGCTGGTGCAGTATTCCGGCTACCATGTCGGCTCGCCCGCCATCGTGCCCAATATCGGCTATGACGTGCGGAAGGACTTCGCCCCGGTCGGGCTGCTGCTGGACGCGCCGCAGGTGATCTTCCTGCACCCCTCCATCCCGGCGGCGAATGTCCAGGAGCTGGTGGCCTATGCGAAGGCCAATCCGGGCAGGCTGAACTACGCCTCCTCCGGCACCGGCTCCCTCCAGCACCTCGGCACGGAGCTGCTGAAGCTGCGGACGGGGACGGACATGACCCATGTCCCCTATCGCGGCACCGGCCCCGCCACCCAGGACCTGATCTCCGGCCGGGTGCAGATGATGATGACCACCCCGCCGCCGCTGATGCCCTTCGTGCGGGAGGGCAAGCTGAAGGCCATCGCCATCACGGCCGGCACGCGCCACCCGGCCCTGCCGGAGGTGCCCACCCTGGCCGAATCCGGCCTGCCGGACCTGGAGGTGATCGGCTGGTTCGCCGTCTTCGCCCCCGCGGGCACGCCGGAGGCGACGCTGAGGCGGCTGACGGAGGCCTGCAACGCCGTGGTGGACACGCCCGAATTCCGCCGCCGCGCGGAGGAGCAGGGCGCCATCATCCGCATCCTCCAGCCCGCCGAGCTTCAGGCGCGGGTGAACCGGGAGCTGGACGAGTGGACCCGCGTGGTGCGCGAGGCGAAGATCCAGCCGGACTAGGCCCCGGCGAGGCCGCCGCAGGCCCCATGGGGCCCGCGGCGGCGCGTCACGCCGCGAGGGCCGACCGCCCCGGCATGGCCCCGCCGCGCACCGCGCCCGGCGCCGTGGAACCCCATTGCACCGCATGGCCCGCCGGCAGCGCCCGGCTGTTCGGGGCGGCGAGCCAGATGCGCATCAGCACGCGGGAGGTGCCGGAAGCGGCATCGTCCGCATAGGCCGTGCGGCCGTGATAGGTGACATGCTGGTTCATCAGCTGGATCTGCCCGGCCTCGAAGGGCAGTTGCAGGCTCAGCTCGTCCGCGACGGCGGCCAGCATGTCCATGGCCTCGACCTGCTCCGGGCGAAGCGGCGGCACGCCGGGCTCGGCATGGGCCATCTCGACATAGGTGCGGGAATACTGGCTGGTGAAGGCGCCGGTCGGCCCGCGCGAGAAGACGGGCATCGTGAACACGCGGTCGGCATGCCCCTCGCCCTCCTCATCGGCCGGGCGCATGCGGTGGAAGTCGCCATAAAGCACCTCCAGCAGGTCCGGCCGGCGCTCGGCCAGCGCGTCATGGATGGCCACGGTGGAGACGATCCGGCTTTCCCCGCCCGCGATGCCATTGGAGGCGCAGAGCAGGGCCAGCACGTCGCACTTGTCCGTATGGAAGCGCAGCGGCCCGGTGGAGCGGGAGCGGGCCCGGGCCGAGGGCACGGCGCCCGAGGCATCCGGCCCCGTCACCGCCGCACCCGTGCCGGTCTCGTCCTTCACCTCGGCGAGGATCTCGCCCGCGGTGTTCTGCGGCAGCGGCGTGCCGAGATGGGCACAGAGCCCCCAGAACACGGTCTTCAGGTCATCGGGCGCGTAGCGCTCCACCGGCAGGCCGGAGATGCGGACGAGGCCACGCCCCTCCTCCAGCTCCGCCGAAACCGCCTCAAGCAGGGGCCGGGCGGAGGGCAGCGGAAAATCCGCCGCACGGATGCGGGGCAGGGGCAGGCCCCGCTGGCGGATGCCGGCCAGGGCCGCGTCGATCTCGGCGATGGCCGCGGGTTCGAAGCGGAACACCCAGCTCGGGTCGCGCGCCATCTCGGCGCCGGTCCAGGCGGCGCGGCCGCCGATGGGCTTGAGGAGTTCGGTCTGCATGGGCGGACGGTCGCGCGCCCGGAACGGCGCGGTCAATATGCATCTGGCATGAGGGCTGCATCCTTCTCCCGCATCGCGCATCCCCGGCCCTTGGGCGCCGCCGGGCGGATGCGGCAGGATGCCGGAACTCGCGCCTGACCAGGGGAACCCATGACCAATCTGCGCCGCCGCAACTTCGCCGGGCTCCTCGCTGCCTCCGCCCTGGCGAGGCCAGCCCTCGCGCAGGCGCCCTGGCCCTCCAAGCCCATCCGCTTCATCGTGCCCTGGCCGCCGGGGGGGCTGAACGACCTGATCGCCCGCGGCTACAACGACCAGGTCTCCAGGCGCCTGGGCGCGACCATCGTGAACGACTTCAAGGCGGGGGCGGGCGGGCGGATCGGCGTGGCCGAGATCGCGCGCGCGGCGCCGGATGGCTACACGATCGGGATGGGAAATCTCGGCCCGCTGACCATCTTCCCGCATCTCTACCGGGACATGCCCTATGACGCCCGGCGCGACCTGGTGCCGGTGACGATGTTCGCCGCCTCGCCGCTCGTCCTCGTGGTGAACAAGGACCTTCCGGTGAACAGCGTGGCGGAGCTGATCGCGCTGGTGAAGTCACGGCCCGGGCGGATGAACGCCGCCTCGGTCGGCGTCGGCACCGCCCAGCACCTCATCTTCGAGATGTTCAAGGAACGCGATGGCATCCAGATGGAGCATGTGCCCTACAAGGGCACGAACGAGTCCCTGCCGGCCATGCTGCAAGGGGACGTGCATGCCATGTTCGACACCCTGCCGCTGATGCTGCCGCAGCTGAGGGCCGGGGCCATCAAGGCCCTTGCGGTCACGACGCCGCAGCGCATCGCGCAGCTGCCCGACGTGCCGACCATGGTGGAATCCGGCTACCCCGATGCCGATGTCGTCACCTGGTACGCGGTCATCACCCCCGCCGGCACGCCGCGCGCGGTAATCGACCGGCTCTACGACGCCTATACGGAGGCGGCGGCGACGCCGGAGGTGAAGAAGCTGCTCGAGGAGCAGGGGCTGATCTACCTGCCCAACACCCAGGGGCAGTTCGCCAGCCGCATCGCCACCGAATCCGACCGCTGGGCCCGCATCATCCGGGAACAGAAGATCAGCGTGCAGTAGCGCCTCAGCCCGGCGCCCGCACCTCGTTCACCAGCGCCTCGCCCCGCTCGAAGGCCGTGATGCTTTCGAGCGTGGTCGCGCAGATCGTCCCGAAGGCCTCCCGCGTGAAGAAGGCCTGGTGGCCGGTCAGCAGCACGTTGGGGAAGGAGACGAGGCGCTGGATCAGGTCGTCGTCGATGATGTCGCTGGAGCGGTCCTCGAAGAACAGGCTCGCCTCCTGCTCATAGACGTCGATGGCGAGCCCGCCGAGATGGCGGCTCTTGAGCGCGGCGATCACCGCCGGTGTGTCCACCAGCCCGCCACGGCTCGTGTTCACCAGCAGCAGCCCGGGCCTGGTGAGCGCCAGGAACGCGTCATCCACGACATGGCGCGTGGACTCCGTCAGCGGGCAGTGCAGCGAGATCACGTCGCTGTCCCGGGCCAGCACGTCGAGCCCGATATAGCGGCCGCCGAGCGCCTCGAAATCCGGATGCGGAAAGGGGTCGTGGCCCAGCACGGTGCAGCCGAAGCCCGCCATGATGCGGGCGAAGACCCGCCCGATCTTTCCCGTCCCGATCACCCCGACGGTCCGGCCATGCAGGTCGAAGCCCATCAGCCCGTCCAGCTCGAAATTGCCGTTCCGGGTCCGCTCATAGGCCTTGTGGATGCGCCGGTTGAGCGCGAGCAGCAGCCCCACCGCGAATTCCGCCACCGAATGCGGCGAGTAATCCGCCACCCGCGTCACGCGGATGCCCAGGCGCGCCGCCGCGCGCAGGTCGATCTGGTTGAAGCCGGTGGAGCGCGTGGTGACGAGCCGCGTGCCGCCGGCCGCCAGGATCTCCAGCGCCGCCGCGTCCAGCTGGTCGTTCACGAAGACCGAAACCGCGGGAAAGCCGGCGGCCAGCGCCACGGTCTCCGGCTCCAGCCGCGCCTCCTGAAAGGTCAGCGCATGGCCATGCGCGGCATTCAGCTCCGACAGCATGGCGCGGTCGTATCGCTTGGCGCTGAAGACGGCGACCTTCATCGGGCAGCTCCCCTAGGAATGCGGGCGAGAGACCGGCCTATCACGCCTCCTCCAGCCCATGCGATCCCCGGCCCGCGCCGCGCGTTGCCACCTGCGGTCAGGATAAGGGGAGGAAGGCGGTTGGCATTGCTGACGCGGGAGGATCTGCGGCGCCATTCGCTCTTCGCCTGGGCGTGCCTCGCCGCCCTCCTCGCCATGGCGGCCTGGTTCTGGAGCCTGGGAAAGGGCAATGCTGCCACGGGCACGCTGGTCGCCACTCTCGGATGCCTCGGCCTCATCTTGCCCCCTCGCGAACGGATGGAGGTGCTGCCGGCGCGCCTGCGCGCCCTGCCGCGCCGGCTGGACGCCGCCCCGGTGCTGGCCACCCTCATCTCCAGCCCAGGTTACGGGCTGAACTGGTTCTACGGCGTGAATCCTTACGACGAGGTTGTGCATCTGCTGAGCGGGGCGCTCGCCGGCGCCGTCTTCCTCGGGCTGCTGATGGCGGATCGGAAGCCCCGGCGCAGCGCGCAGCTCGTCCTGGCGGCCACAGGCTTCGGCCTTGCCCTCGGCATCGGCTGGGAGATGTTCGAATGGGCCGCGGGGCTGATCGGGGACTGGACGGATACCTGGACGGACGTGCTGCTCACCGCCTCCGGCGCCGCCATCGCCGCCGCCCTGCCGGGCTGGCGGCAGGGCAGGGGTGGGTGAGGCGGTGCGGGTCGCCACCTACAACGTCCATCGCGGGCGCGGCCCCGCCGGCCGCTTCCGCCCCGAGCGGATCGCCGAGGTCATCGCCGAAATCCGCCCGGACCTGATCGCGTTGCAGGAGGCGCAGCACTACCTCCGCCCGGGCAAGCCGATGTTCGACGCCCCCTGGTTGGAGAAGTCGGCCGATCTTCGCCCGCTGCCCGTCACGGGCGGGCCGAACGAGCAGGGCTGGCGCAGCAATGTGCTGCTCCTGCGCCCGCAGGCGACGCTGCTCGCGCCACCGCAGGGGCTGCGGCTCGGCGGCTGGGAGCCGCGCGGCGCCATCCTCGCGGAACTGGACCTTGGCGCGGGGCCGTTCCGGCTGGCCGCCGCCCATCTCAGCCTCGGGGCCGCCACCCGGCGCCGCCAGGGGCAGGCGCTGCTGCGGGCCCTGGGGACCGGCCCGCCCCTGCCCACCCTGCTGATGGGCGACCTCAACGAATGGCGCCCGGGCGCCTCGGCGCTGGGCGTGCTCGAACCCGTCTTCGGTGCGCCGGCCCACCCAGCGAGCTTTCCGTCCTTCCGCCCCCTCCTGGCCCTCGACCGCATCCTGGCCCTCCCGCACGGGCTGGTGCGGGAGGTCTGGGTGCACGACACGCCGGCGTCCCGCCGTGCCTCCGACCACCTGCCCCTGGTGGCGGACATCGACACCGGCTTGCTGCGGCAGGGGCTGGCAGGCGGCGGAGAGGGCGCTGCCCTCTCCGGACCTCACCCGCCAAGGGCCTGAGGCCCTTGGAACCCCATCGGACTGCCGTGGATACGATGATCGAAGGGGTCACGCGTTAAGGGGCTTTTCGGGCCTTTGCAGTCGCCTGAGGTCGTCGACCTCAGGCGCACCGTCAGGCCGGTGATTCCAAACTCGAAGAAAAAGATGATGGTGAGGGGTCCGGGGAGAGGAAGAATTCCTTCTTACTCTCCCCGGGACAGACCACCAGCCCAGTAAGGATCCTCACCCGATCCGGCGTTCGCTCGCCGGCGGCAGGAAGCGCTCGGTGAACATCTCCGCGGCCTTGGGCGGGTTGCCCACGCCATAGGCTTCCGCGTTCACCCGGATCAGCGTCTCGGCGCGCGCCGTGTCGATCGCGCCCGTGCCGTTCGCCTTCACCGCGGGGGTGAGGATGGAGCGGTCGCGCGTCATCGCCCAGCGGCGCTTCTCCAGCGCCTCGTCGAAGAGCGGCTCGCGCCGCTTGAGGGCGGCCATGCCGGCATCGGGCTCCGCGATCAGCATCTTCAGCCCCTCGATGGAGGCCTTCACGAAGCCGGCGGCCTGCTGCGGGTTCTTCTCCAGCCAGTCGGCCCGGGCCACCACGGCGCTGCCGTAGATATCGAGGCCGTTCTCGGCATAGGGCCAGGCCACGATGTCCTCCTCCTTCGTGCCGAGGCCGACGAGGTTGAAATAGGTGGTGAAGAGGAAGCCGGTGACGGCGTCCACCTGCCCCTGGGCCAGCATCGTGTCGCGCAGGTTCGCCGCCATGCTCGTCCAGCGGATACCCGAGGCTTCGATGCCCGCGACGCGCGCGAAGGCCGGGAAGAGCATCCGGCTTCCCTCGCCCTCCGGCGCGCCGAGCCGCTTGCCGGCGACGCCCTTCGGGTCGGTGATGCCGCTCCGCTTCAGGGTGATGAGGGCCGCCGCCGTCCGGTCCAGCACCTGGTAGATCGAGACGATCCGCTTGTCCGGGTTCTCGGCGTTGAATTTCACCATGGTGGAGACGTCGGTGTAGCCGATGTCATAGGCGCCGGAGGCGACCTTCACGGCGGTGTCGCCCGAGCCGAAGCCGCGGTCCATGCGCACGGCCAGCCCTTCGCGGCGGAACACCCCCCGGTCCTCGGCCAGGGCGAACATCCCGTGGTTCCCCTGCAGCGCCCAGTCCAGGCAGAATCGGATAGGGGACTGGGCGGCGGCGGTGCGGAGGAAGGGCAGGGCAAGCGGCAGGCTCGCGCCCGCGGCCAGCAGCGAGCGGCGGGGAAGGGTCATGAACGGCGTTCTCCGGTGGTCACTTGGCGCCGGTGATCGGGCGCGGCCGCCGCCGCATGCAGGAAGGATGCCGGGCTCACCCCGCCGGGGCGGCCGTCGCGCAGGCGCGGTCATGGGCCTCGAGCAGCCAGCGGCGCAGGACTTGGCGCGCGGCCGGGTCGCCGCGCAGCACGGCATGGCCGGTGAGCGCTGAGCGATAGACCGTGCTGCACGGAATCACGGCGGCCAGCGCCTCGCCCATCGCCACCGGCACCACCGGATCGCTCGCGAACAGCAGCACCAGGGTCGGCGGCAGCGGCTTCGGGGCGGCGCGGAGGCGGCCGAGATTGTCCATCGGGTGGCGGTTCAGCCACTGCACGGCGGGCAGCCAGGGCACGTGCAGGCGGATCGTCTCCGTCATGGAGGTGAAGCCGCTGTCGAGGATGAGCAGGTCGGCGCGGCCGGTCGTCGCCAGATGCACGGCGGGGGCGGAGCCGATGCTCTCGCCCAGCACGGCGAGGCGCCGCCCGGGCCAGCGGGCCCGCGCCCAGGCCGCGCTGGCCTCGGCCGTCGCATTCAGGCTGGCTTCGGAAGGCGCGCCGGGGTTGCCCGAATAACCGGGATACTCGGCCGCGACGACGGGAATGCCGGCCTCGGCCAGGGCCTGCACGTCACCGGAGGCGAGGCGGGCCGAGGAGCCGTTGCCGTGCAGGACGAGGAGCACGGGCGCGGTCGGGGCGCCGCCCACATCGGAGAAGCGGAACGCGATCCGTCCCGCGCCGGGCAGGTCCAGGGTGTCCCGCTGCCAGATGCCGCCCGGCAGCACCGGGTCGCCGCTGTGGCGAGCGGGAAAGAGATACTCGTCCTGCCTCAGATACATGGTCGCCACGGGCGCGGCCGCGAGGAGGCCGAGGACGGGAATGGCAACGATCATGGCTTTGGTGAACAGGCCCATGCGCAATCCTAGCCCGCCCTCGCCGGAAGTCGTCACCCTCCCAGGGGCGTTCAGCCCGGAACCGTCGCCTCGTCCATGTCCACACCCACCTGCACCGAATGATGCCCCCCTCCGAGGATGACGCCGAGCAAGGGGGAAACATCGCCGAAGTCGCGTCCCCAGCCTAGCAGAACGTGCTCATCCCGCACGAAAAGACTGTTGGTCGGGTCCATCTCCACCCATCCCGCCTCTGCGCCCAGCCAGGCGGCCACCCAGGCATGGGACTGGTCCGCGCCCACCCGCCGCACGCCGCCCGGCGGCGGCCGGGTGCGGATGTAGCCGGAGACGTAGCGGGCGGGGATGCCGAGCATCCGCAGCCCGGTGATCATCAGATGCGCGAAATCCTGGCACACGCCGGCCCGGCGCCGCAGGACCTCCTCCACCGGCGTGGAGACGGTGGTGACGCCGGCGCGGAACGCCATGCCGTCGCGGAACCGCGCGATCATCTCCTCCACCGCGGGCCCGGCCGCGCGGCCCGGCGCGAAATACGGGGCGAAGAAATCCCGGGCGGCCTCCACGGGCGGCAGGGCGGGGCTGGGGAAGAGGAACTCCGCCACTTCCGGATTGCCCAGCGCTGCTTCCCGGATCGTCTCCCAGGGCGGCGTGCAGCCCGGCAGCGGCGGCGGGGCGGTCACCTCCACCCGGGAATCGGCGGTCACGCTGAAGCGGGTATGCGGGCGGTCGAGGTAGAACCAGGCGGTGGGGTTGCCGAAATGGTCGAGCCCCTCCTCCCGCCGGCTCGGCGGGGGGTCGCTGGTCAGGCTGGCCTCCAGCACGCGCTGACGGGGCAGGGGCCGGGGCAGGAGGTGGAGGAGATGGGTCGCCATCTCCACCGACGTTTCATAGGTGTAGGCGGTGACGTGCCGCACCCGGTAGATCACGCCGCCCCCCGTTCCGCCGTGTCCACGCCCAGCAGGCGCGGCCCGGCAAGCAGGGTGAAGTAGCGCCGCCCGATGGCGTCCGACAGCGCGCCGACAGAACCCTCCAGCGATAACAGGCGGGGGGAGAGGGCATGCGCGGCCGCCGCGCCATCCAGCGCCCCTGCCACCTCGGCGGCCATCGCCTCCACGTCCTGCCGCAGGCGCCGCGCCGAGGCGGAGAGGGTGGGGTCGCCAGCCCCTTCCACCCCGGCCAGCAGCGCCTCGGCGGCCTGGAGCTGGAAGGCGAGGCCGCGGGGATTGGCCGGGTCCGCCATCACCAGGTCCAGCGCCGGGCCGGGCTGCAGCACGTGCAGGTAGCGCGTGCGGTAGGTGATGACGGAATCGCAGAGCTCGAGCGCAAGGACGAGCGCGCTTTCGATGCGCGCCGCCGGCTCCTGCAGGAGATGGCCCAGCAGGGCGGCGACGCTCGCCCCCCGTTCCAGCCGCCGCCCGAGATCGAGGAAGCTGTGGGCGCCGCCGCGCACCATGTTCTCCGCCGCCACCCCCGACACGCCGGAGGCGTAGCGCACCAGCCCGCCCAGCGCCGCGCCCAGCGCCGCCGGGCTCGTCGCATCCAGCAGCGCGGCGCGGCTGTCGCGCAGGGGCAGGGTGAAGGCCGCATGCATGTCGCCCGTCAGCCGGTCCCGCGTCGCCTCCACCAGCCGCGCGACCTCGCCAGAGAGGCGGTGGAGGCGCCCGCCCTCCTGCCCCGCGCGGAGGAGCGCGCGGCGGAGCGCGCCGTCGTCGCCGGAGGTCGGCACCTCCTCCGGCTGGATCAGCCGCGCATCCAGCAGGCAGCGTGAAAGGGCGGCCACCTCCGCCAGGTCTCGCGGCAGCATCGGCGCGCGGCTCAGCCGGGCCAGGGTGGCGCGCATCAGCCGCGCGGAATCGTCCAGCCGCTCCACATAGCGGCCCAGCCAGAAGAGGTTGTCGGCAACGCGGGAGGGCAGGTCGCCCGCCGTGCGGCGGATCGCGAGCGCGGGGATATGGAGGGTGCCCGGCCCGCGGATCTCCGCCCGCTCCTCGGAGATGACCCACACATCCTTGCAGAGCTCCGTGGGCCGCCCCTCGCGGTCCACCACGCGGGCCAGGCCGCCGGGAAGGCAGCGCCAGCCCGCATCGTCATGCAGGAGGAAAAGACGCAGCGTCACCGGCCGGGGCTCCAGCCCATCGCCGACGAGGCTTGGGGCGAGGGACGGGGTGGGGCGCGCGACCGCGGCCCAGAGGCGCGGATCGCCCTCCACCGGCCCGGGCGCGGCACCGGGCCGGGCGGCGGGGAGGCTCCGGAAGGCCTCCGGCTCCGCCCGGAACCGGGCGAGCGCGGCCGGGTCCCCGAGCCAGAGCGTTTCGGCGGAGGGCAGGTCGAGCGTCTCGCCCAGCAGGGAGGAACACAGGGCGGGCAGGAAGGCGGGCAGCGCCGGCGCCTCGGCCAGCCCCGCCCCGGCATGGTTATGCAGGGTGACGGAGCCGGCGCGGATCGCATCCAGCAGGCCGGAAATGCCGGCCGCGGTGCGGCCGCCCAGCTCCAGCGGATCGAGCTGCGCGCCGGGCAGGCGCGAGAGCAGGACCCGCACCGGCTGCAACCCGCGCAGGGTCTTCAGGAACAGGGCGCCGCCGCGGGCGGAAAGGTCCCCCACCTCGGCGAGGGCGCAGGAGAGCTCGCGCGCCAGCGTTACATGCTCGGCCCAGGCCAGATGGCCGACACCGGGGGTGAGCAGGGCCACGGTGGCCGCGCCGGCGAAATCAGACCCGGCCGCGCGTTGCAGCACGTCCCGCCAGGCATCCATGAAGGGCCGCAGAGGACGCATCGGCACCGTGCGCGTGCATTCCGGCAGGGTCCGCGCCATGTGGCTGCGGTTGGCGAAGACCTGCGCCAACCCCTCCATGGCCACCACGCTGTCCCCGGTCACGGCCCAGCGTCCATCCGGGCCGCGGATCAGGTCGGCCGCATAGGCGTGCAGGTAGCGTTCCGTCGGCAGGTGGCGGCAGGGACGCAGGAAGGCCGGGTTGGGGAAGACCAGCTCGGGCGGCAACAGCCCGTCCCACAAAAGGTGCTGGGGGCCATAGAGATCGGCGAGCAGCGCCTCCAGCAACCGGGCGCGCTGGGAGAGGCCTTCGGCCAGGGCGGCGAATTCCGCCGCTTCCAGCACCAGGGGCACGGGGTCCAGCCGGCGTCCCCCGGCACCATGCCCGGCGGAGGGCAGCAGCCCGGCGGAGCCCTCCTCCTCGAAGGCGCGGTCCAGCAGCCGCGCGCGCTCCTTCAGCCCGCCGGCCGGCAGGCTTGAGAAGGCGCCGAGCAACCCGCTCCAATGCGGGCGGATCCGGCCGCGCCCGTCCACCATCTCATCGAGGGCGGCGCTCACGCGGCACTCGGGGATGGGGCAGGGTAGGAGGGGGCGACGCGGGACATCGGGCGTTTTCGGGCTGGCCTGGGCGGCTGCGGGCGGAAGGGCGCGCAGCATAACGGCCGGTGCGCCCGGGGATACCCCTTCCGCGACCCGCTGGTGCCGCGGCACCCCGCCGTGGCATCAAGGCCGCGGATCGCGCATCGGCGCGGGCATGGGGCCCGCGTGCGGAACCGGCATCACAGGACGAGGCATTTTCCCATGGGCACCAGATACCGCATGCAGCGGCGCAGCCTCCTGGCGGGAGGCACCGCCTTCGCCCTCGCGCCCGTGGCCGGGGCGCGGGTGCCGGCGCAGAGCCTGGACCGGGTGGTCTTCCAGACGGACTGGCGCGCCCAGGCCGAGCATGGCGGCTACTACCAGGCCGTCGCCAAGGGCATCTATCGCAAGCACGGCATCGAATGCGACCTGCGCCAGGGCGGGCCGCAGCAGAATCCGGCCCAGATGCTCGTCGGCGGCCGGGCGGACATGATCATGTCCAACCCCTTCCAGGCGCTGAACTACGCGCGCGACAACATGCCCTTCCTCTGCATCGCGGCCATCTTCCAGAAGGACCCGGTGATCCTCATGACGCATGAGGAGGCGGGCATCGACAGCTTCGAGAAGATGCGCGGCAAGCCCATCTCCATCAGCGCCGCCGGGCGCGTGACGCACTGGCCCTTCCTGCGCAGCCGCTTCGGCTTCGACGACAGCCAGATCCGCCCCAAGGCGGTCAGCCTCCAGCCCTTCATGGTGGACCGGAACGCCATCTACCAGGGCTTCGTCTCCTCCGAGCCCTTCTCGGCCATCCAGGCCGGGGCGAAGCCGCGCGTCCATCTCCTCGCGGATGCGGGCTACGAGGCCTACAACACCACGATCGACATCTCCCGGAAGATGATCGCGGAGCGCCGCGACGTAGTGCAGCGCTTCATCGACGCGACGATGGAGGGCTGGGCCGACTACATGAAGGGCGAGGACGTGGCCGCGGCCAATGCCCTCATCCGCCAGCACAACCCGGAGATGCCCGAGGAGCTGATGGCCTATGGGCTGCGCGCCATGCGGGAGCGCGGCATCGTGCAATCGAACGAGGCGCTGACGCTGGGCGTCGGCGCCATGACCGACGAGCGCTGGGACCGCTTCTACGCGATCATGCGCGAGACCGGCGTCTATCCGGCCGGGCTCGACATCCGCCGGGGCTACTCGCTGGACTTCGTGAACCGCAAGGCCGGGCTGGGCTGAACGCCCGGCACGGCCGGGCCTACCAGGGCAGGTCCACCCAGGAGAGGTGGCCGCCCTTTCCGGCGCCGGTGTCCATGAAGACAGCGGCGCCGCCGCCGGCCCCCACCTGCATGAAGGGGCGCCCGTTCCCGCTGCGGACCTCGTGGCCGCAATAGATGGTGAATCCCTGGGGGATCCGGTCCACCCAGTCATGCAGGCGCTCGGGGAAGCCGTCCTCGCGCATGCGGCTCGTCACCTGGCCGAACAGGGCGCGGGGCACCAGCCCCTCGGGCTTGCGCGCGCCGGCATCGGGCGGCGGGGCGGCGTGCAGCATGCGCGGATGGAAGCCGCCATGCACGAAAAGGCGCTGGTCGATCCGCAGCCAGGCCGGGGCGCGGCCGATCTCCTCCACCGCGCGGCGGCGCAGCGCCTCGGCATCCCGCGCGGCCTCGATCTGCTCCAGCGTGCGGCCCAGCCCGCTGGGCTCGATTCGCAGCGGCGCACCCTCCAGCGCGCGGCGCAGCTTGTGGTCGTGGTTCCCCAGCATGAACAGGCCACGCCCCTCCGCCCGCATGGCGAAGGCCCGCCGCAGCACGCCCGGCGCATCCGGGCCGCCATCGGTGAGGTCGCCGAGCTGGATGACGAAGAGCCGCTCGGCCGTCGCGCCATCGACGGCCATATGGAAGGCCTCCGCATCGCCATGGACATCGCCCACGACGCGGATCCCCTCGAAGCGGCCGCGCGGATCCTTCACGCCTCCGCCTCCTCCTCGGCCGGGCCGCGAGCGGTGGCGCGCAGGGCGGCCAGGGCGCGGGCGCGGCCGGCGGCGTGCTCCACCACGGGGCGGGGATAGGCCGCCTCGGTCAGTCCGGCGGCGCGGCGGATCTCCTCCGGCGCCTCCCAGGGGCGGTGGATGAAGCGGGAGGGCATGCGCGCCAGCTCCGGCACCCAGCGGCGGACATAGGCGCCCTCCGGGTCGAACTTCTCGCCCTGGATCACCGGGTTGAAGACGCGGAAATAGGGCGAGGCATCGGTGCCGCTGCCGGCGATCCACTGCCAGGAGGCCGCGTTGTTCGCGGGGTCCGCATCCACCAGCGTGTCCATGAACCAGGCAAAGCCGTCCCTCCAGGGCTGGAGGAGGTGCTTCACCAGGAGCGAGGCCGCAATCATCCGCACGCGGTTGTGCATCCACCCGATCTGCCAGAGCTGGCGCATCCCGGCATCCACGATGGGGTAGCCGCTGCGCCCGCGCTGCCAGGCCCGAAGCAAGTCCCGGTCCGGGGCATAAGGAAAGGCGGCGAAGGCGGGGCGCAGCGCCGCATGGGGCATCTCCGGCCTGTGCCAGAGGAGGTGGTGCGAGAATTCCCGCCAGAGAATCTCCTTCAGGAAGGGCAGGGCCTCCGCCCCGCTCGCTTCCCGCGCCGCGTGCCAGACCTGCCGCGGCGAGATCTCGCCCCAGCGCAGATGAGGGGACAAGCCGGACGAGCCCTCCACCCCCGGCTCGTTGCGGCGCGTGGCGTAATCGGCCAGGCCCGTGGCCGCGAAGCGGGCCAGGCGCTCCGTCGCCCCGGCTTCGCCCGGCTTCCACACCGCGCCGAAGCCCGCCGCCCAGTCCGGCTGCGGCGGCCGGGGCAGCAGGGCGAGATCGGCCAGGCCCAGCCCCGGCTCGGGCGCAGGAACGGTCTGGAGCGCCCGGGGTGCCTCAAGCGGCGGCGCGGGGTCGCCGAAGGTGAGCAGCTTGCGCGCGAAGGGAGCATAGACGGTGTAGGGCTTCCCGGAGCCGGCCAGCACGGCATCGGGCCGGAGGAGATGGGTGGAGCGGTGCAGCACCAGCCGCCGCCCTTCGCCGGCCAGCCGTTCCGCCAGCGCCGCCTCCTGCGCCCGCGCCCAGGGCTCCACCAGCCAGCCCGCATGGATCTCCGCCGCGCCCATGGCCCGCGCCAGCCCGGCCAGCAGGGAGACGGCATCGCCCCGCAGGAGCAGCAGGGGCGCCCCGCGCGCGGCCAGGTCGCGGCCCAGTGCCGCGAGGCTGTGGTGCAGCCACCATCGAGCGGCGCCACCGGGGGCGAGATCGCCCGCCGCCGCGTCATCCAGCACGAAGACCGGCAGCACCGGCCGCTGCCGCGCTGCCTCCAGCGCGGGGTTGTCCGCCAGCCGCAGGTCCTGGCGGAACCAGAGGATGGCCGGCGCGGTCACAGCGAGGCTTCCGCCCGGCGGCGCATGGGCGCGATCGGCACGCTGAACAGCCGGTCCGCGCCGAGCAGGAACACCCGGCCGCCCCGCGGGAAGAGGCAGCCCAGGGCCGGGTCGCGCACGTCCAGCCCGCCGGTATAGGCACCGAAGGCGGGCAGGATCACGCGGCGGGCATCGGTGGCGAAGCAGGGGCGGCTTACCCCGCCGGCGCGCGTGGCCAGCGTGGCCTTCGGATGGAAATGCCCGCTCAGCTCCCCGCTCGCGCGCGGATCGGCCTCGTGCCGGAAGGTGAGGGGGCCATCGGCGAAGCTGTTGACCGCGATCCCGGGCAGCCCCACCGGCGCGACGGGATCGTGGTTGCCCAGCACCCAGACCACCTCCTCCACCGAGGCGAGGATGCGGCCGAGGGCGGCGCAATCGGCGGGCGCCATGCGCTCGCAGCCCCGCGCGTCGTGGAAGCTGTCGCCCAGCAGCACCAGCCGGGCCGGGCGGTAGCGGCGCGTGGCGAGGGCCAGCTTGGTCAGCGTCTCCCGCGTGTCATAGGGCGGCACGAGATAGCCGCGCGCCGCGAAATGGCTGCCCTTTTCCAGATGGAGGTCGGACACCGCGAGCGTCTGGCGCGCCGGCCAGGAGACGACGCCCATCGGGTCGAGCATCAGCCGCTCGCCCGCCAGGTGCAGGGGGGCGGGGGTCAAGCGCCCAGGCCCTTCGCGCTGCGGATGAACCGGCGGGGCGGCGGTCGGCGCTTCCGGTCCTGGCGTCTCGGTCGGTCCACCACCCCCGAACGCACGCGGACGCCCTCCGTCACCTCGGCCAGCACATCGGCGAAATGCTCGGCCCCATCCGTCGCCTCGTCCACCAGGGCGGCGGCCTCGGCCAGCAGCGCGTCCTCGGCGCCGCCGGCCACCCATTCCCGCCCCTCCTCGATCAGCGCCGGCACGGCGAGCGGCGAGACCCGGTCCAGCCGGCGGACGCGGATGGCACCCTGCACGCGGGCGAGAAGGGTGGCGATGCGGGACACATCGGTCAGCCCATGGGCGGCCTCGGCGCGGGTGGCGCGGAGAAGGATGTGGTCGGGCTCATGCTTGCGCAGCACGTCGTAGATCAGGTCGGAATTCATCGTCATCTGTCGGCCGGATTTTTCCTGGCCCGGGTGGTTCTTCTCGATCAGCCCGGCGATCGTCGCAATGCTGCGGAAGGTGCGGCGGAGCATGGAGGATTCCGCGATCCACTCCTCCAGCTCCTCGCCGAGGATATCCTCCTCGAAAAGATGCTCCGGCTCGGTCGGTTCGAAGGCGGACCAGGTGGCGAGGACATAATCCGTGCCGAGATAGCCCATGGGGCCATAACCCATCCGCTCCATGCGCTTGGTGATCAGCATGCCGAGGGTCTGATGCGCCAGGCGCCCCTCGAAGCAGTAGGCGACCATGAACCACCGGCCGCCCTTGGGGAACACCTCGACCAGGAGCCCGTCGCGCTGCGGCAGCTCGGAGCGGTGGCGCTGCAGGCGCAGCCAGTCCCGCACCGGCTCGGGCAGGCCGCGCCAGCGCCGCGGATCGGCGAGGATGGAGCGCACGCGGAAGGAGAGATTGGTGGAAAGGGGCATCCGCGCGCCGGCATAGGCCGGCACGCGCGGATCGCCCTCGCCGCCGCGTGTGACGACCATGGTCAGGGCGTCGATCCCCTCGTAGCGCAGCACCTGGCCCGCGAAGATGAAGGAATTCCCGGGCTCCAGCGTGGAGGCGAACCACTCCTCCACCTCGCCCAGCACGGGGCCGCCCCGGATGCGGACCTTGAGCATCGGCGTATCGACGATGGTGCCGAGATTCATCCGGGCCTGCCGGGCGACGCGGAGGTCGCGGATATGGACCATGTCCTCGCTGTCGCGGAACAGCCGGCGGAAGCGGTCATAGGCGCGCAGCGCGTATCCGCCATCCTCCACGAAGCGCAGCACGTCGTCGAAGTCGCGGCGGGCGAGGGTGGAATAGGCGCCGCAGCGCGTGACCTCGGCATAGAGGTCATCCGGGTGGAAGGGGGCCTGGCAGGCCATGGCCAGGACGTGCTGGGCGAGCACGTCCAGCCCGCCGGGGCGGGGGGCGTCGCCATCCAGCTCATGCGCGCGTACCGCCTCCGTCGCGGCGACACATTCCAGCACCTCGAAGCGGTTGGCGGGCACCAGCACGGCCCTGGAGGGCTCGTCCATGCGGTGGTTGGCGCGGCCGATCCGCTGGAGCAGGCGGGAGACGCCCTTGGGGGCGCCGACATGGATCATCTGGTCCACCGCGCCCCAGTCGATGCCGAGATCGAGGGAGGCGGTGGCGACCACGGCGCGCAGCTTCCCGGCGGCCATGGCCGCCTCCACCTTTCGCCGCTGCTCGATCTGCAGCGAGCCGTGATGGAGCGCGATGGGCAGGTTGCGCTCATTGATCTTCCAGAGCGCGGCGAAGATCAGCTCCGCCTGGGCGCGGGTGTTGACGAAGACGATGGTGACGCCCGCCTCCTCGATGCGGGCGAGGATTCCGGGGGCGGAGGCGATGCCCATATGCCCGCCCCAGGGCAGGTGCCCCTCGGGCAGCATCAGCTCCATCACCGGCTCCGCGCCGCCCTTGCCGACGACCAGCCGCACATCCTCCGCCCGTGCCGTGGGGGAGAGCCAGGCACGCAGGGCCTCGGGATGCGCCACCGTGGCCGAGAGGCCCACATGGCGGAGCTCGGGGGCGAGGAGGTCGAGCCGGGCCATGCAGAGGGAGAGCTGGTCCCCGCGCTTGGTGCCGGCCATGGCATGGGCCTCGTCCACCACCACCGCCTTGAGCCCGGCGAAGAACTCGGGCGCCTCGGGGTTGGCGAGGAGCACGGCGAGGCTTTCCGGCGTGGTGAGCAGGATCTGCGGCGGCGTCTCCCGCTGGCGCGCGCGGCGGTTCTGGGGGGTGTCGCCCGTGCGGGTCTCGACGCGGATGGGGAGGCCCATCTCCTCCACGGGGGTGGTGAGGTTACGGGCGATATCCACCGCCAGCGCCTTCAGCGGGGAGACATAGAGGGTGTGCAGCCCCTCCCGCGGATTCGCATGCAGGTCCATGAGGCTGGGCAGGAAGCCCGCCAGGGTCTTGCCGCCGCCCGTCGGGGCGATGAGGAGGGCACTCTCCCCGGATCGCGCGGCCTTCCAGAGGGCCAGCTGATGAGGGCGCGGGGTCCAGCCGCGCGCGGCGAACCAACCCGCGAAGGGTTCCGGCAATGTTCCCATGGGCAGGCGGTATATGGCATGGATTTGCCGCGGTGCGAGGGTCGCCCCGCAAGAGCCTGAGTTGAAAGCATCCGCGATGGCCGAGTTGAACGCCTTTCTGCCGCTGATCCTGGCCGGCCTCGCGCTGCTGGGGGTGCTGGCCCTGCTGCTGCGGCGCCCCGCGGCGGGTGCGGCGGACGCGCTCGGCGCCCTTTCAGGCAAGCTGGACGCCATGGGCGCCGCGCAGGACCGGCAGGCCGCCGCCGCGGCCGACCGGGCCGCCGCGACCGAGCGGGCCATGGCGGACCGGCTGGCCGAGGCGCGGGTGGCGACCGACGCGGCGCTGGCCGCGCAGCGCGAAAGGCTGGGTGCGACCGAACAGGCCCTGGCGGACCGTCTGGGCGAGGCCACCCGGGCCATGGCGGACGCGCTGGCCGCGCAGGGCCTGGCGGTCGCGAACAGCACCGCGGCCCAGAACGAGCGCCTGGCCGCCCAGGAAAAGGTGCTGGCCGAGCGCCTCGCCGCCTCCAGCCTCGCCCTGACCGAGACGCTGGCGACCGCGCTCTCCGCCCAGAACGAGCGGCTGGCGGCGCAGGAGAAGGCGCTGGCGGACCGGCTGGCCGCGACCCAGGAATCCCTCGGCGCGGCGGTGGCGGCGCAGAACGAGCGGATCGGGCGGATCCTGAACGAGAATGCGCTGAAGGCCGAGGAGACCGCCGGCAAGATCCATGAGCGCCTGGCCGTGATCGACGCGGCGCGGGCCAATATGGAGGCGCTGGGCGCGCAGGTGGGCAGCCTCGCGCAGATCCTCGGCAACAAGCAGTCCCGCGGCGCCTTCGGGGAGGTGCAGCTTCGCCAGATCGTGGAGGACCGGCTGCCGCCGGACGGCTTCTCCTGGCAGCACACGCTGGCGAACCGCACGCGCTGCGACGTGCTCATCCGGCTCCCCAACCCGCCCGGGCCCATCGCGGTGGACAGCAAGTTCCCGCTGGAATCCTGGCTGGCGGCACGGGATGCGGTGGACGACACCGCGCGGATCGCCGCCACGAAGCGCTTCGCGGCCGACGTGACCCGCCATGTGGACGACGTGGCCGGCAAGTATATCTGCCCCGGCGAGACGGCCGAAGGCGCGCTCATCTTCGTGCCCTCCGAGGCGATCTATGCCGACCTCCACGCGGCCCATGCGCCGGTGGTGGACCGGGCGGCGCGCATGGGGGTCTACATCGTCTCGCCCAGCACGATGTGGGCCGTGCTCGGCACCATGCGGGCGCTGATGCAGGACGTGCGGATGCGGGCCGAGGCCGGGCAGATCAAGAACCAGGTGGCCGAACTGATGAAGGACATCGTCCGGCTGGAAGACCGGGTGGGAAAGCTGCGGAAGCACTTCGTGGATATCCAGACCGACGTGCAGCAGATCGAGATCACCACCAGCAAGATCACCCGCCGGGGCGTGGCGATCGAGGCCGTGGAACTGACCGACACGCCGGCCCTGCCGGCGCCGGGCGCGGTGCTGCCCTCGGCGGCGGATTGATTTTTGCCCGTGACGGAGGGCTCTGCCCTCCACCCGCCAAGGGCCTGAGGCCCTTGGAACCCCGTTTGACTGCCGTGGATACGATGATCGAAGGGGTCTCTGGCGGAGGGTGATTTTCCTGCCTTTGCAGTCGCCTGAGGTCCAAGACCTCAGGCGCACCGCCAGCCGAGCGATTCCAAACGTCTAAAAGAAGATGATGGAGAGGGGTCCGGGGAGAGGAAGAATTCCTTCTTCCTCTCCCCGGGACAGACCGACACGCCAGAACCGAACCCCGCCATGATCAGGCCGGCGTCATCCCGATCGCCCGGACCAGAGGCTCCCACTTGTCCATCTCCGCCTTCAGCCATCCGGCGGCCGTTTCGGGCGTGCTGTCCGCGCGGGGCTCGATGGTCATTTCGCTGAAGCGCTGCTGGGTTCTGGGGTAGCGGATGACGGCGTTGGCGGCGGCGTTGAGCTTGCGCACGATCTCCTCCGGCACGCCGGCGGGGGCGAGGAGCATGTGCCAGGTATAGGCTTCGTAGCCGGGCAGCCCGGCCTCGCCGAAGGTCGGGATGTCCGGCAGTTGCGGCATGCGCCGGGCGGAGCTGATGGCCAGGCCGCGCGTCGCGCCCCGGCGCACGCTCTCCACCCCATCGGAGGCGACGTTGAGGAACATGGTCAGGTTGCCGTTCAGCAGGTCCGGCATGGCGGGGGCGGAGCCCCGGTACGGCACGTGGTTGACCTTCAGGTTCCCCGCCTGGTGCAGGAAGAGCTCCGTCGCGAGATGCACGGCGCCGCCCGCGCCGGAGCTGCCGTAGTCGTATCGTCCCGGCCGTTCCCGGAACATCGCGATCAGCTCCTGGAGGTTGCGCGCGGGAACGGCGTTGTTGACCTGCAGCAGCATGGGGATGACGCCCAGCAGGGCGACGGGCTGGAAGTCCCGCACCGGGTCGAAGGACAGGTTCGAGAACAGGGCGCGGAGCACGGAATGGGCGACCGTGCTGTAGAGGAAGGTGGTGCCGTCCTTCGGCCCCTTGGCGACGACCTCGGTCCCGACGACGACGCCGGACCCCGTCCGGTTCTCCACGACCACCCTCTCGGGCAGCGCGGCGGACAGGCCTTCGGCCACCAGCCGCGCGGCGACATCGGTGGGGCCGCCCGCCGCGAAGGGGCAGATCAGGCGGATGGGCTGGCGCGGCCAGTCCCCCTGGGCGCGGGCGGGCCCCGGGATGATGGCCGGCGCGGCGAGGCCCGCCAGGCCCAGATGCAGGATTCCGCGGCGCTGGATGCGCATGAGCACTCCTCCCTCTCCGGTGCTTTTCCGCACCTTGTGGGAGGGAGCCTGTCACCGGCCCGGACGCCACCGCAACAAAAACGGTGGCGCGGCCCTCAGAGCGGCGGGGCGCCGCCCACCCGCATGAGGTGGTGCATGCCCACCTCCTCCGGCGCGAGGCAGCCGAGGAGGGCGAGGTTGCGGTCCACCTCGGAGGAGAGGATGTCGATGCCGTGCCGCACGCCGGCCTCGCCGCCCACCGCCGCCGCATAGAGGAAGGGGCGGCCGACGAAGACGAAATCGGCGCCCATCGCCAGGGCCTTGAGCACGTCCGAGCCCCGGCGGATCCCGCCATCCATCATCACCACCATGTTCCCGGCGGCGGATTTCACCTCGGGCAGGGCACGGAAGGCGGAGATGGCGCCGTCGAGCTGGCGGCCGCCATGGTTGGAGACGATGACGCCGTCGGCGCCTTCCTCATGGGCGCGGCGGGCATCCTCCCCATGCAGGATGCCCTTCACAACGAGCTTGCCGGACCACTGGCGGCGGATCTGGGCCAGATGCGACCAGTTCAGGTGGTCCCGCGCCCCGAAGTCGCGCTCCACGTTGCGGGCGATGATCGGGGCGCCGCGGGTCGCGTAGGAATTCTCGAAATGCGGCATGCCGTGGTGGCGCAGCGTGCGGAGCATGGTGTCCAGCAGCCAGCGCGGGCGGATCGCGCCGTCCCAGGCCAGGCGCAGCGTCGGCTTCAGGGGGGTGGAGAAGCCGGAGCGGACGTTGTTCTCGCGGTTGCCCATGGTGGTGGTGTCCACCGTGAGGACGAGGGTCTTGAAGCCCGCCTTGGCCACGCGCTCCACCAGCCCCGCGATGCGGGCCGGTTCACCCGGCAGATAGGCCTGGAACCAGCTCTCCGGCGCTTCCCGCACCACCTCCTCCAGCGGAATGAGGGAGGAGCCGGACATGATCATGGGGATGCCGGCGTCGCGGGCCGCGCGGGCGAGGACGAGGTCGCCGCGATAGGCCATCATCGCGCTGATGCCCATGGGCGCGATGCCGAAGGGCGCGCGCACCTCACGGCCGAACAAGGTGGTGCCGATGGTCCGGCGGGAGACGTCGATCAGGTAGCGCGGGCGGAAGGCCCAGTCCTGGAAGACCGCGCGGTTGTCCTTCAACGAGGCGTTGGTCTCCGCCGCCCCGGCGACATAGCCGAAGAGCGGCCGGGGAAGCTTGCGGCGGGCGGCGGGCTCGAAGTCGTCCAGCGCCAGGATCGGGCGCAGCGCACGGGGGAGGGACTTGTTGACGCTGCGGTAGACGCCCCGGGCCGGGGGCGGGACGGGGGCCTGGGATGGGGTGCTGCTGCCGTCGGCCATGCCGTTATCCTCCGGGAATCATCGCGTGCCTGCGCCGCCGCAGTATCGACCAGGGGCGCCCGGCCGGGTAGCCGAGGGATGCGCCGCGAAGGAGGGCCTAGCCCCCCGCCGCCGCCACCACCCGGTCCACGAAGAGCCCGGCGCTGCCGAGATAGCTCGACGGATCGGTGATCCGCGCGATCTCCTCGGGTGACATCTCCTTCGCCACGCCCTCATCGCGCGCGAGCGCCTCGGCGAGGGGGATCCGCTCCTCCAGCGCCAGGTCGCAGGCGTGGTGCACGGCATCATGCGCCGCGCCGCGCCCGAGCCTCGGGGCCAGGCTCATCATCACCGCCTCGGCCATGATGGCGCCGCCCGTCGCCTCCAGGTTGCGGCGCATCCGGGCCGCGTCCACGGTCATGCCCTGGGCGATCTGCCGCGTCTGGTCCAGCGCGCCATGGGTCAGCAGCAGGGCCTGGGGGATGGCCAGCGGCTCAGCTTGCCACGGCCCTGTGCCGCGCTCATGGTCCAGCGCCATGGCGGACATCACCTGCGGGACGAGGGCATGCACGCCGCGGCTCTGGGCCAGGACGTATTCGCAGGCGATGGGGTTGCGCTTCTGCGGCATGGTGGAGGAGCCGCCGCGTCCGGCCTCATGCGGCTCGAACACCTCGGCCACCTCGGTCTGCATCAGTAGCATCACATCCGTCGCCATCTTGGAGAGGGCGCCGCAGAGGATGCCGCACCAGCAGACCGCCTCGGTCACGGTGTCGCGGGCGACATGCCAGGGGATCTCGGGCACGGCCAGGTCCAGCTCCCGCGCCAGGCCCTCCGCGACCGCCTGGCCCTGCTCGCCCAGGGAGGCGAGGGTGCCCACGGCGCCGCCGAACTGCACGCGCAGCAGGCGCGGCAGCAAGGCCTCCAGCGTTTCCCGCGCATGGAGAAGGGGTGCGAGCCAGACGGCGCATTTCAGCCCGAAGGTGACGGGCAGGGCGTGCTGGAGGTGGGTGCGCCCGGCCATCACCGTGCCCCGGTGCTCTCGCGCCCGCGCGGCGAGGGCTGCGATGGTCGCGTCGAGATCGGTGCGGATGAGGGCGAAGGCGTCGCGCAGCGCGAGGACGAGCGCCGTATCGAGGATGTCCTGGGTCGTCGCGCCCCAATGGGTCCAGCGTGCCGCTTCCTCACCCGCCAGCGCGCCGAGCTGCTTCACCAGCCCGACAACCGGATAGCCCGTATTGCGCGTGGCGGCGGCGAGCTTCGGCAGGTCGAGCCGATCGGCCCTGGCTGCTTCCGTGATGGCGCGCGCCGCGGCCTCCGGCACGATGCCGAGCCGCGCCTGGGCGCGGGCAAGGGCCGCCTCCACGTCGAGCATGCGCTGGAGCAGGGCCATTTCCCCGACGGCGCCGCGCATGGCGTCCGTGCCGTAGAGGACGCCCCAGACGGCGCCATCCGCCGGATTGACCGCCATGCTAGACCGCCATCCAGACGGTCTCGCCCTCGCCCTGAAGGCGGAGGTCGAGGGTCCAGGCGCCGTTGCCGGCGGGCTTCGCGATCATGGTCCCCCGCCGTGCCTCCGGCACCGCCTTCAGCACGGGGTCCGTGGCGTTCAGCGCCTCGCCCTCGAAATACAGGCGCGTGCAGAGATGCTGCAACAGGCCGCGAGCGAAGATCGCCAGCGCCACATGGGGCGCCTGCATGGCGTTGCCGCCGGCATGGGGCCCGACCGGCACCGGGCCGGGCTTGAGGGTGACGAAGCGGAAGCGCCCCTCCTTGTCGGTGGCGCAGCGACCATAGCCCTGGAAGGCGGTCGGGTCGCCATGCTGGTCCGGGTAGCGGCCCGCGGGGTCCGCGTGCCAGATCTCCACCATCGCATCCGTCACGCGCGCGCCGGTGCCATCCGTGATGGTGCCGGTGAGGGTGATGCGCTCCGCGCCCTCGGGCAGGGCATCGGCGAAGTGGCGGGTCGTGTCCGCCCATTCCGGGAAGTCCACCAGATGCCAGTAGGGGCCGGCGGTCTGGTGGGCGGAGGCGGCGAGGGCGGCGGAGGGGGCGAGTTCCGGCGTGGCTTCAGCCATGGTGGCCATCCTCCATCGGCGTGGCCTCGCGCCCGCGCAGCACGATGTCGAAGCGGTAGCCCAGCGCCCATTCGGGCTGGGTGATGTCGAGGTCGAAGCGCGAGACCAGGCGGTTGCGCGCCGCCTCGTCCGCCACCGTGTTGAAGATGGGGTCCAGCGGCAGCAGCGGGTCGCCGGGGAAGTACATCTGGGTGATCATGCGCTGCGCGAAGCCCGCGCCGAACAGGCTGTAGTGGATGTGGTTCGGCCGCCAGGCATTCTGGTGGTTGCGCCAGGGATAGGCGCCGGGGCGGATGGTGACGTAGCGGTACCAGCCCTCGTCATCCGTGAAGACGCGGCCCATGCCCCGGAAATCCGGGTCGAGAGGGGCGTCATGCGTGTCGCCCTCATGGTTGTAGCGGCCGGCGGCATTGGCCTGCCAGACCTCGACCATGGCCTGGCGGATGGGGCGGCCATCCTCGTCCATCACGCGGCCGGCCACGATGATGCGCTCGCCCATGGCATGGCCGCGGCCGTTCTCCAGCAGGCTGAGATCCGTCACCTCGGGATAGCGGGCGCGGGTGAAGACCGGGCTGCTCGTCTCCGTCAGCGTATGCGGCAGCTCGAGCAGGGGCTGCTGCGGGTGGCGCGCCCGGGTGCTGCCATAGCTGGGGGAATTCAGCGGCGGCTGGGTCGCCGGGTCCGGGCGGCGGTAGCCATGCACGGCCTCGGACATCGGCTCGCTCATCGGGCGTCCTCCATCTGCGCCAGGATATCCTTGGCGATCTTCAGCGCGTGGTTGGCCACGGGCACGCCGGCATAGGCGCCGACCTGGAGCAGCACCTCCGCGATTTCCTCCGGCGTCACGCCCGTGTTGCGCGTGGCGCGCACATGCAGGCCGAACTCCCCCTCCCGCGCCAGGGCGGCGGTGACGGCGAGGGTGAGGAGGGAGCGCGTGTGGCGCGGCAGGCCCGGGCGCGTCCAGATCTGCCCCCAGACATTGCGGGTGATGTAGTCCTGGAACGGGGCGTCCAGCGCGGTGACATTCGCCTGGGCACGGGCGACATGCGCCTCCCCCAGTACGGCCTTGCGGACGGCCATTCCGGCGGCATGGGCATCGTCATGGGGCTGCGGGGCGAGATGCTCCTGCAGCGCCTCCGTGATCGCCTCCGCGGCCTCGAAGGTGGGGATATGGGAGACGCCGGGGAGCACGGTGAGCGTGCTGCCCGGAATGGCCTCCTGGATAGTCACGGCGGCGGAAACTGGCGAGGCCTGGTCCAGCTCGCCCACCACCACCCGGGCGCGGCATCCCAGCTTGCCCTGCAACGGGGCGGCCCGCGCGTCGCGCAGCGCGGCGCAGGCGGCGGCATAGCCCTGGGCTGGCGTCGTCAGCAGCATCGACCGGAGGGCGCGGGAGGAGGGGGAGGACTGGTCCACCACCCAGCGCGCCATCACCCCATCCACCACGGCCGCCATGCCGCCCGCGCCCACGGCCTCGATGCGCGCCTGCCAGTTGGAGGGCGGGGGGAATTCCAGGGCGGTGTCGAGCAGGAAGAGGGAGAGCACCCGGCCCGGCTGGGCGGCGGCCATCTCCATGGCGATGCGCCCGCCGATCGAGATGCCGGCGAGATGCGCCGCGGGGATGCCCAGCGCATCCATCACCGCGAAGGCGTCCTCGGCAAGGTCCGCCATGGTGGCTTCCCCCGGGACCACGCCCGTCAGCCCGTGCCCGCGCAGGTCGAAGCGGATCACCCGATGGGTGCGGGAGAGGATCTCGGCCTGCGGATCCCAGACATGCAGCCCGGTGCCGAGGCTGTGCATCATCAGCACGGGCGGGGCGCCGGGCGGCCCCTGCACCTGCACATGCACCGACATGTCGCGGATCGCGATGAACATCCGGCCGTTCTACTCCCCTGGCCTTCCCCAGATCTGCCGGGGCGGCCGGGGGCCGCTGCGGGTGGGGATGCCGTGCCGAAGCCGTATCACGGCACCCCCGGGCCGAAAACCCGCCGCCCGTTCAGACCCCCGCGACGGAGACCTGGCCGGAATCCTGGCCCCGCATCGCCCAGCCGGTGGTCCGGTTCTCGATGGCGACGGCCACCACATACATCACCACGCCCATCACCCCTGTGATGATGAGCCCGGCGAAGACGAGCGGCACGTCGAAGCGGGAGGAGGCAAGCATCATCAGGTGGCCGATGCCCTTATTCGCCGCAACGGTCTCCGCAATGATGGAGCCGACGAAGGCGACGGTGATCGCGATCTTCAGCGAGGCGAAGAAGTAGGGCATGGCCCGGGGCAGCCCGACCTTACGGATGATGTCGCTCGGCCGGGCGCCGAGGGCGCGCAGCACGTCCCGCAGCTCCGGCTCCACCGTCGCGATGCCGGTGGCCACGTTCACCACGATGGGGAAGAAGCTGATGAGGAAGGCGGTGATGACCGCGGGCACCGTGCCGATGCCGAACCAGATGACCAGGATGGGCACCACCGCCACTTTCGGCACCGAGTTGAAGGCGATCAGCAGCGGGTAGAGCCCGTGATAGAGCAGGGTGGAGGAGCCGATGGCCACGCCCAGCAGCAGCCCGAAGACGATGGCCAGGGCGAAGCCGATCAGCGTGGTCATCAGCGTCTGCCAGGAATTGTCCAGCAGCGGCAGCCACCACTTCACCATGCTCTGCGCGATGGCGGACGGCGCGGGCAGGATGAACTGGGGGATCTCGAAAGCCCGGCAGATCACCTCCCAGAGGAGGAAGGTGCCGATGATGATGAGCCAGGGCAGCGCGGCCTGAAGGCGGCGGCGGCGGCGCGCGGCCGCCGCCAGGGCCTCGATCCGGCGCTGCGCGGCCGTGGGGGCCGCGGGCACGGGCGGGGTGCGGTCGTCAAACGGCATGGGGGGCCTCCTCGGCGCCGGCGGGCAGCGTCACCTCCTCGCCCCGGCGCGCGGCGCTGATATGCTCTCGCAGGTCGTGCACCAGCTCCTGGAAGGGCTGGGTGTAGGTGAGGTCGAGGCTGCGCGGCCGCTCGAAGGGCACGCTGCGCTCCGCGATGATCCGGCCGGGGCGCGCGGACATGATCAGCACGCGGTCCGCGAGGAACACCGCCTCCTTCAGGTCATGGGTGACGAGGATGACCGTGGGCTTGAGGATGTTGCACACCCCCTGAAGCTCCACCCACAGGTCCTCGCGCGTGAAGACGTCGAGCGCGCCGAAGGGCTCGTCCAGCATCAGCAGCTGCGGGTCGTGGATCAGCGCCCGGCAGAGGCTGGCGCGCTGCTGCATGCCGCCGGAAAGCTGGTGCGGCGTCTTGTGCTCGAAGCCCTTCAGCCCGACCAGGGCGAGGAGCTTGCGCGCCTTCTCCTCATACATCGCGCGCTCCGCCCGCAGGCGGCGCCGGTGGGGCTCCACCACCTCCAGCGGCAGCATCACGTTCTCGAGGATGCTGCGCCAGGGCAGCATGGTGGGCGCCTGGAAGGCCATGCCGGCGATGGAGAGGGGCCCGTCCACCTCCTTCCCCGCGACGATCACGCTACCGGCCGAGCAGGGCCAGAGGCCCGTGACCAGGCGCATCAGCGTGGACTTGCCGCAGCCCGAGGGCCCGACCACGGCGACGAACTCCCCCTTGGCGATCCGCATGGAGGTGTGGCGGAGCGCCAGCGTGCCCTCCGCGCCGCCATAGCGCATGGAGACGTCGTCGATCTCCACGAAGGGTCTCTCGAACCCGCCCATACTCGCTTTGCCCTTCCGTCGGCCGCGCCCCGCGGGGCCGGCGCGCCCGGCGCCCCCCGCGCCGCGTTGCTCCGGGAGGTCTAGCAAGCCGCGCGCCAGGGCCGGACGACCGGGGATTTCACCGCCCTGCCCTTGGCACCCCCGCCCGGCGGACCCAATCTGCCGGAACCATAAGCCGAGGACCCGCCGATGCCCGTCGAGGACATCTCTCCCCAGGACAGCTACGCGGCCCTGCAGGCCGATCCCGATTCCGTCCTGGTGGACGTGCGGACGGATGCGGAATGGAACTTCGTCGGAATTCCCGACCTGTCGGAGGCGGGCAAGCAGCCCGTGCTGATCCCCTGGCAGCTCTACCCGTCCATGCAGGTGAACGGCGCCTTCGTGGAGGGGCTCCGGCGGGCGGGCGCCACGCCGCTGAGCAAGATCTACTTCCTCTGCCGCTCCGGCGCGCGCTCCCTCGCGGCGGCCCAGGCCGCGCAGGCCGCGGGCTTCCCGCATGCCTTCAACGTCGCCGATGGTTTCGAGGGCCCGGTGGACGCCGAGGGGCATCGGGGCCGCATGGCCGGCTGGAAGGCGAGCGGGCTGCCCTGGCGCCAGCGTTGATCCGCCGCGGGCGCTGACCCGCGCCTGAAGCACGGGGCGGGCTGGGGGCCGCGGGCGCGGCCCCCCTTCACCTCCGGGCCTATTCGACCCGGATATTCGCGCGGCGGGCCACCTCGCCCCAGCGCCGGGTCTGCTCGGCCACGAAGTCACGGAACTGAGCGGGCGAGAAGGTGCCGGCCGTGATGCCCAGCTCCTCATAGCGCGCCTTCACCTCGGGGCTCGCCAGCGCGGCGAGCGCCTCGCGGTTCAGCCGCTCCACGATCGGGGCGGGGGTGGCGGAGGGGGCGAAGATGCCGTGCCAGGAGACGCTCTCGAAGCCAGGCAGGCTTTCCGCCAGGGTGGGCACGTCCGGCGCCTGGGGCACGCGCTGGAGGCTGCCCACGCCGATGGCGCGGATTCGTCCCTCCCGCGCATGCGGCCAGCCGGAGGAGAAGTTGTCGAAGGCCATGGGCAGGGTGCCCGCCAGCATGTCGGTCATGATCTGCCCGCTGCCGCGATAGGGCACATGCACCGCCTCGGTGCCGGTCAGCTGGGTGAACAGCTCGCCCGCCAGGTGGATGGAGGTGCCGACGCCGGAGGAGCCGTAGTTGATCTGGCCCGGCCGCGCCTTCATCAGCGCCACCAGCTCCGGCACCGTGCGGGCGGGGATGTTGTTCGCCACCACCAGCATGTTCGGCTGGCTGCCCAGCAGGGCGATGGGCGCGAAGTCGCGCAGGTTGTCGAAGGGGATGCGCGGGTAGATCGACGGGTTGATCGCATGGCTGCTGATCGTGCCCATGCAGATCGTGTAGCCGTCCGGCGCCGCCTTGGCGCAGGCCTCGGCGCCGATATTGCCGCCCGCGCCCGCGCGGTTGTCCACCACGATCGGCTGGCCCAGGCGCTTGGACATCTCGGCGCCGACCAGTCGCCCGATCAGGTCCGTGGTGCCGCCGGCCGCGAAGGGCACGATCATGCGGATGGAGCGGCTGGGCCAGGCCTCCTGGGCCTGCGAGGGCAGGGGAGCCAGGGCGAGGGCGCAAGCGACCCCCATCAGGGCGCGTCGGAGCATCGGTCATTCTCTCCTGGGCGCCCTTGGAGGGCGCGCCGTTTCCTGGGTGAAGGCACAGCATCCGGCCCGCCAGCCGTCAAGCCGTGGCGCGCCAGGAGGCGATCGCGCGGTTGCGCTGCGGGCGGCGGCATCGCAGTGATCCAGCCGGAAAAGGGCTGCCGCCGCGCATGGCCGTGCGGAAAGGAGAGGGCGGAGGAAGCATGCATCCGGAGGCCTTCAGCACGAACCTGCCCGTGCTGCCGGCTGGACCTGGCGGCGCGCGGCGCACTGGCCGTCGCGGTCACGGCCTTCCCGCCCGCTGCCTCGGCGGCAGAAAGCACATCGCGACGGAACCCCAGCGTGACCGACCGCTTCATCATCCTGGATTTCGACGGCACGCTGGCCGACAGCGCCGCCTGGACGACCCGCGCCCTGATCGAAGGCGCGGAACGGCATGGCTACCGCCGCCTGGACGAAGCCGGGGTGGAGGCCCTGCGCGGGCTGGACAACCGCGCCATCATCCGCAGCCTCGGCCTGCCCTTCTGGAAGCTGCCCGGGATCGCGCGAGACATGCGGCGGCGCATGACGGCGGAAGCGGGATCGATCCCGCTCTTCCCCGGCACCGCCGGCATGCTGGAGGCGCTGGCGGAGCGCGGCGCCACACTCGCCATCGTCACCTCCAATGCCGAGGAGAACGTGCGGCGGATCCTCGGCCCGGCTCTCTGCCGGCGGATCGCCCTAATGGAATTCGGCGCCTCGCTCTTCGGCAAGGCGCGAAGGCTGCGGCGGGTGCTTCGGCGGGCCGGCGCAGCGGCGGAAGCGGCCATCGCCCTCGGCGACGAGGTGCGGGACATCGAGGCGGCGCGCGAGGCCGGCATCGCCGCCGGAGCCGTGGCCTGGGGCTATGCGACGCGCGACCTGCTGGCCTCGCGCCGCCCGGATTTCCTCTTCGACCGGATGGAGGAGGTGGCCGGGGCCCTGCTGCCGCTCAGCCCCGCCCCGACGCCACCGCCCGGTTCTCCAGCCGCGACAGCAGCCGCACCACCGGCCAGAGGATGATGAAATAGGCCAGCGCCGCCGCGACGATCGGGGAGGCGTTGTAGGTCACGCTCTGCGCCTGCCGCGCCTGGAACAGCAGTTCCGGCAGGGCGACGACCGAGGCGATGGAGGTGAGCTTCACCACCTCCAGCGTGTTCGAGACAAGATCGGGCAGGACGTTGCGCACGGCCTGCGGGATGACGACCAGCCAGAGCGCGAGCGCCGGGCGCAGGCCGAGCGCGCGCGCCGCCTCCATCTGGCCCGGCGGCACGCTGTCCAGACCCGCGCGCAGCACCTCCCCGTAATAGGAGCCGGTGTTCAGGAAGAAGGCGAGCGCCACCGCGCCCCAGGGGCCGAGATCCACGCCCAGGAAGGGCAGGCCCGCATAAAGGAAGATGAGCAGCACCAGCGGCGGCAGGGCCCGGAAGGTGTCGGTCCAGGCGGCGAGGGGCCAGCGCACCCAGCGGCTGCGGGCGCGGGAGAGGAGGGCGATGGCCATGCCATGCGCCAGGCCCAGCGGCACGACGATGGCCGCGAGCAGAAGCGTCTGCAGCAGCCCGCGCCAGAGGATCGGCATCGCGCGCAGCACGATGTCCAGGTTCAGGAAGGAATCGACGAAATCCTCGAGCACCGACCTCTCCTCAGCGTCCGGGGATCGCGACGCGGCGCTCGATCCAGCGCCCCGCCCCGACCACGGGCAGGAAGAGAAGGGCATAGGCGATGGCGCCGAGCGTCAGCGGCGAAGGATTGCCGGAGAAGGCCATGGCCGACTGCGCCGCGCCCAGGATCTCCGCCACGCCTACCACCGAGGCCAGCGCCGTGCCCTTCGTGATGGCGATGGTCCGGTTGGTGAGCGGCGGCACCACCATGCGGACCGCCTGGGGCAGGATGATCTTGAACAGGATGGGCAGGAAGCGCAGGCCGAGCGCCTTGCCCGCATCCCATTGCCCTCGCGGCGTCGCGGTGATGCCGGCCCAGAAGATCTCCTCCGAGAAGGCCGCGAGCACGAGGGTGAGCGAAAGCCAGGTGGCCCAGAAGCCGGAGAGGGAGATGCCCATTCCCGGCAGCCCGAAATAGAGGAGGACGATGATCACCAGCGGGGGCAGGGCGCGGAACAGGTCCACGAAGAAGACGATGCCCCAGTTCAGCACGCGCAGCCCGAAGGCCCGCAGCACGGCCAGCCCCAGGCCGAGCGCGAGCCCCGCCACCACGATGAGCGCCGCCAGCGCGACCGTGAGGACGAAGCCCTCCGCGATCTTCGGCAGCCACTCCGCCATCACCTTCCCGTTCAGGAAGGTAATGGCAAACCCGTCCAGGCCTCCCATCTCGGGCTATGCGCCTTCAGCTGCAGCGTGGCTCGTGCGGCGTCGCATCATGGCCGGGCAGGCCGGGCACCCCATAGCCGGGGAAGACGGTGTTCTCGGCATCATCCGCGGCCGGCACGGCGCCGAACCACTTCTCCGAAAGCCGGGCGACGAAGCCGTCCTTCTTCATGCATTCCAGCACGTTCTCCACCTCGTTCCGCAGGGCCTCGTTGTCCCGGCGGAAGGGGGCGGCCCAATGGGCGCGGGTCTCGCGGATGGCGAAGTCCGGCACCAGGTTGCGCTGCTGGCTGGCGGCGTACTTCACCACCGTGTTCCCCGCCAGCACGGCATAGGCGCGGTTGGAAACCACGGCCTGCACGGCATCGGGGTTGGTGTCATAGGTCTGGAAGGTGAAGCCCAGTCGCTCCGCATTCGCCTGGGCCCAGGCGTCATAGGCGCTGCCCTTGTTCACCGCGATCACCTTGCCCCGGAGGTCGTCCAGGCTGCGGATCGGGGCGTTGCCGCGGCGGATGCCGAACTGGAACTCGGTATAGAGATAGCCCTCGGCGAAGAGCATGGAATCCGCCCGCTCCCGCGTCACGGTGACGGGGGCAGCCAGGAAATCGTAGCGCCCCGCATTCAGGGCGGGAACGAGGCCGGAGAAGGAGGCGCTGTCGATGGTGATCTCGCGGCCCATGCGGCGCGCCACCTCGCGGAACAGGTCCACGTTGAAGCCCTGAACCCCGCCTTCCAGTCGCGGGAAGGCATGCGGGGCAAAGGTGCCGTCCACGGCCGTGCGCAGCGGCGGGCCGCCCTGGGCGAGGGCGGGGAGGGAGAGGGCAGCCGGAAGGGCGGCCAGGGCGGCGGCGAGAAGAAGGCGGCGCATGCGGGGGTCCTCAGGGCGGATTCGGCAGGGCCGCGACGATTGCATGTGAGCCATGGCGCGGCGAGGGGGACTTGCCCAGATCCCGCCACGATCTCGTCGCGGCGCCGCCAAGGAAGGGGCGCTTCCTACCCAAGTCGCCCGCCACGACGTGTCCTCACGCGCGGGCCGGAGTAGTTGTCATGGACCGCATCGCCCTCGCCCTCATCGCCTCGGGCCTCGTCCTCATCCTCGCCATCGTCGGCACCGTGCTCGGGGGCATGTCCTCCGATGCCCTCCCGACCTATGCCGCCCTCGGGGCCGCCCTGTCGGGCGCGGTGATCGTCACCGGCCTCGCCATGCTGGAGCGCCGCGCCTTCTCGCCCGTGCGCTCGATCTGACGCTCTGAAGAGACACGCCTCGTCGGATTGTCCTGCGGGGGCACGTCCTGGGCTGTCGGTTTGTCCCGGGGAGAGGAAGAAGGAATTCTTCCTCTCCCCGGACCCGTCGAAGGCAGTGCCTTCGACCATCATCTTTTTCTTCGGATTTGAGTCGCGGGGCTAACGGTGCGCCTCGGGTCATGGACCCGAGGCGACGGCAAAGGCAGGAAATGCACCCGTTAGCAGAGACCCCTTCGATCAGGGTATCCACGGCAGTCAGACGGGGTTCCAAGGGCCTCAGGCCCTTGGCGGGCGAGGGCGGAGCCCTCAACCGGCGAAGCCTGACTGACCAGCCGGCTTCCTCAGCAAGGGGCGTCACGCCTTCTCGGGATAGAGCCCCGCCAGCCCGGCTTCGCTGGCCTCGCAGCGGCCGCGCTCCGTGATCAGCCCCGTCACCAGCCGCGCCGGCGTCACGTCGAAGGCGGGGTTGGCGGCCGGCGTGCCCTCCGCGGCGACGCGGACGGTGACCACGCTGCCGTCCGGCAGACGGCCGGTGGCATCGGTCACCTCGGTGCCCGAGCGCTCCTCGATCGGGATTTCGGAAAGTCCGTCGCGCACCTTCATGTCCAGCGTGGAGTGCGGGAGCGCGACCCAGAAGGGAACATTGTTGTCCTTCGCGGCCAGGGCCTTGAGATAGGTGCCGATCTTGTTGGCGACGTCGCCCTGGCGCGTCACGCGGTCCGTGCCGACGAGCACGATGTCCACGAGCCCGCGCTGCATGAGGTGCCCGCCGGCATTGTCGGCGACGAGGGTATGCGGCACGCCATGCGCACCGAGTTCCCAGGCGGTCAGCGCCGCGCCCTGGTTGCGGGGGCGGGTCTCGTCCACCCAGACATGCACGTCCAGCCCGAGGTCATGGGCCTGGTAGATGGGCGAGAGGGCGGTGCCGAAATCGACCGTCGCGATCCAGCCCGCGTTGCAATGGGTGAGGACGCGGACCGGCTCGCCGACCGGCTTGCGCGCGGCAATTTCTTGCAGCAGCTCCAGCCCGTGCTGGCCGATGCGGCGGTTGGTCTCCACGTCGTCGTCGCAGATGGCGGCCGCCTCGGCATAGGCGGCGTCGGCCCGGCGCTCCGGCGGGTGGTTGCGGACGGCGGCGCAGATGCGGTCCAGCGCCCATTTCAGGTTCACCGCCGTGGGGCGGGTCTCGTTCAGCATGGCCGCCATCCGCTCGAGATTCTCGATGGAGGGGTCGCGGCGCAGCGCCATGGCCAGCCCATAGGCCCCGACGGCCCCGATCAGCGGCGCGCCGCGCACCTGCATGGAGCGGATGGCATGGGCCACCTGCTCCTCATCCGAGAGGACCAGCTCCTCCACCGCCCAGGGCAGCTTCGTCTGGTCGAAGATGCGGATGGAGTGGCCGTCAGCATCCAGCCAGACGCTGCGGAAGGGCTTGCCGTCGATCTTCATCAGTCCGCCTTGGGGCTCAGATCCGTTGGTGCAGGGCGCAGACGAGGGTGAAGAGCCGCCGCGCCGTCTCGAAATCGAGGGCGACGCGGCCTTTCAGGCGTTCGCGCAGCAGCTCGGCGGCCTCGTTGTGCAAGCCACGGCGGCCCATGTCGATCGCCTGGATGCGGGCATCGGCGGCGCCTTCGGTCACCGCCTGCTCATGCCCGTCGATGACCATCTGATAGTCCTTGATCAGCCGCCGGAAGGGGCCGAGGGCGAGCAGATAGGCGTGCAGGGGCGTGTTCCCGGCGTCGCGGACGTCGAGCAGCAACCGGCCGTCGCGCAGCTCCAGATGCAGCACATAGGGGCCGGGCGGCAGGTCCTGGGGCGTGAAGCAGTTCCCCGCCAGCAGGTCAGCCACCGCCTGCTGCCGGTCCGCCTCCGCGAAGCGGGAGGGCAGGGGCGCATGATCAGGCAGCTCGATCCGGATGATATCGCGCGCCACCCGGGGCGAATCGGCCAGGGAAGCGGCGAGGGCGGCGTCACGCATCGCGGGAAGGGCCTGGCGGCGGCATGGGGCCGTGATTGGGGTGGTCGTGATCGGCGAAGCCGAGCCGCATCATCCAACCGACCACGCCCCCCTTCACGGGCCTGAGAAGCAGCGTGCAGAGGATGGTGAACAGCGGGAGCCAGACGACCATGTGGAGCCACATCGGCGGCTCATAGGCCCTTTCGATCCAGAAGATCGGCGGGATGAGCAGGTGGCCGACGAGGAAGATGACGATGTAGGGCGGCGCGTCATCGGCCCTGAGCTCGCCGAGCGGCGCGTGGCAGACCGCGCATTCCGGCACCACCCGCAGGAAGCCCTGGAACACCCGGCCCTGGCCGCAAACGGGGCAGCGATTCGCGATGCCACGCCGGATGGCGGTCATCATCGAGGGCTGCTCGGGCGCCTCCGTGGCGGTGGCAGGCTCGGGGCGCCAGATGGTACCGGCTTGCGGCGTTCCTTGCGGGGTGGGCATCAGATCAGTCCTCCCGGGACGGGTTCTGAACGTACCCCGCCAACATTTGTTGCGATGCAATATGGGCCCGGGACGCCATGGCGGCAAGCGTCCCCTGGCTTGCTCCCGCGAGAGCCGCTGGCCACCATCGGCAAATGGAACGCCGCATCCTCGTGATCAACCCGAACCGCGACGCCGCCTGCACCGCGGGGATCGCCGCCGCCATGGCACCTTTCTCCCGGCCAGGCCTGGCCCGCTTCGACACGGTGGCCCTGGCCGATGGACCATCGGCCATCGCGAGCTGGCGCGATTGGTATTCTGTCGCCCTGCCGCTCTGCGCCCGGGTGCAGGCCGAGGCGGCCGATGCCTATGTGATCGCCTGCGTCTCCGATCCGGGGTTGGAGGCGGTGCGCGAGGTGACGGACCGCCCGGTGATCGGCCCCTTCCGCACGGCCGTGCTCGCCGCGCTGGCGCGGGCCGACCGGTTCGGCGTGATCGCCTTCGTGGAGGCGAGCAAGGCGCGGCAGCGGCGCGTGCTGCTGGCGCTCGGCGCCGAATCCCGACTGGCCGCCACCGAGGCGCTGAACCTGCCCATGTCCGCGTTGACGGACCCCGAGGCGCCGCGCGCCGCCCTCCTGAAGGCCGGAAGGCGGCTCGTGGAGGCGGGCAGCGGTGCCGTGGTGCTCGGCTGCACGGGAATGGCCGGTCACCGGGCCTTTCTGGAACAGGCGCTGGGCGTTCCGGTCATCGAGCCCTGCGCGGCCGCGGCGGCCCAGGCGCTTCTGGCGGTGGGCTGAACGCGAAAGGGCCCGGCCGCACCCGGCCGGGCCCTCGACGCCACGCCGGTGCGGCTCAGCGCACGGCGACGGACTGGTTCGATGCCTCGCGGGCCATGCCGGCCTGGGAGAGGCGGGCGCGCTCGCGTTCCCAGTATTCCCGCCGCAGGTTCCGGGCCTCGCGGTCACGATCGCGGGTTTCCGAAACCGCCACCGGCTTCGGCGCCTCGGCGGCCTGGCCGCGCGAGAAGAAGCTTCCGAAGATGCCGTCGCCCGCCTGCGCCTGGGGAGCGCCGGCGAGGGCAAGGCCGGAAAGGGCGAGGATGGCGAGGGCGCGGGGCATGATGATGATCTCCTGCCGCCAGAACGCCGCTCGCCCGCCCAGGTTGCCCCTCAGCGGCGGCGCTCATCCTCGATGCGGCGCCGCTCCTCCTGAATCCGGCGCTGCTGCTCGTCCAGCTGGCGCTGCCGCTCGGCCAGCTGCCGGTCCCGCTCGAAGGTGCCGCGGTCCCGCTCGAAGCGGGCGCGTTCATCGGGCGAGATGCGTTCGCCCCGGCGTTCGCGCCGCTCCCGCTCGCGCTCCCAGGCCTCGCGACGGCGTTCGGCTTCCTCGCGCTCGCTCTCGGAACGGCGGCGGCTCGCTTCCCCGTCCCGGCGCCGGTCGCCGTCGCGCCAGGCCTCATCGCGCCGGCGCCGGTCGTCCTCCTCGGCCCGGCGCCGGGCGTCGTCGTTATTGCCGCCGAACTGGCGCAGCGCCTGGTCCAGAAGCTGGTTGATCTCCTGCGCGGGCGCGGGGGACGGAGCCGTGCCGAGGGCGAGCAGGGCCAGGGTGGCGGAGAGCAGGGCGTGGCGTCGCATGGGTTCCTCCGGCGCGCCGGCTCAGGGGGAGCCGTTCCATGGGAAGGGAACGCGCCGCCCGCGTCGCTGTTGCGGCGGGGCGATGGCCCCGCCGTGGCACTCAGCGCTGCGGGTTGTCGCTGAGCAGCGGAATTCCCGTGGCGCCGGTCGCGGAGGGGCTGACCGAGCGCGTATCGGCCCGGTCCGGCGTCATGGTCGGGCGCTGACGGTTCATGTCGTCCACCAGGGCGGGGGCGCCGGCGCCGCCGGTGCGCAGGTCGCGCGCCACATCGGCGACGCGGTCCTGGTTCTGGTCCTGCTCCACCTGCCGCGCGGCCTCGCGCTGGGCGGGGCTGGCGGCCATGGCGGGCGCCAGGGCGGCGGGGGCGGCGAGGATGGCAAGGGCGAGCGCGATGCGGTGCATGGGATACCTCCACCCCTGCAACGCCCCGCGCCCGCCCGCGGTTGTCAGCCGCGCTTGGGCTGCCACTCGGCCGGCGCCTCGGCCCCGGTCTGGGCGGTGATGCGGCCATAGGCCTCCACCCGGCGGTGCGCGGCGAAGTTGAAGATGGTCTCGCGGCCCAGGCGGCACATTGCGAGGTCGCAATCGGCGGTGATCAGCTCGTCATCCCAGGAGGTGGCCTGGGCCATGATCTCGCCCTGCGGGTTGACGATGATGGAATGGCCGAACAGCTCGTGCCCATCCTCCACCCCCGCCTTGGCGGCGGCGACGCCGAAGGTGGCGTTCTGGTAGCAGCCCGCCTGGATCGAGAGATGGGAGTGCAGCACGCGGAGGTGGTGCGCCTCGAAGCCGCGGTTGTCCATGTTCAGGCTGGGCGTGTTGTAGCCGAGCATGACCAGCTCCACGCCCTGTAGGCCGAGCACGCGCCAGGCCTCGGGCCAGCGGCGATCGTTGCAGATGAGCATGCCGACATTCACCGGCCCTGCGCCGCCCACCGGCGCGCGCACCACGGGGAAGCCGAGGTCGCCCACCTCGAAATACCGCTTCTCCAGATGCTGCACCTTCCGGACCGGGTCGTATTCGGCATGCCCGGGGAGATGGACCTTGCGGTATTTGAGCACGATCTCGCCCGACGGATGCACGAAGACGGCGGTGTTGAAGTGACGGCCCTCCGGGGTCTTCTCCGCATAGCCCAGGTGGAAGGCGATGCCGTATTTGCGCGCCGCCTCGAAGAGGGGAGCCGTCTCATTGGAGGGGAGCGCCGCCTCGAACCAGTTGTCCGCCGCGGCGCGGTCCGCCTCATACCAGCGGGGGAAGAAGGTGGTCAGGGCGAGTTCGGGGAAGACCACCACCTCCACGCCGCGCTGATGCGCCCGCTCCATCAGCCGGACCATGCGGCCCACCGCGACATCGCGGCCCTCCGCCTTCTGGATGGGGCCGAGCTGGGCGGCGGCGACGGTGAGGCGGCGGGCCATGCGATGAGTCCTGGTTGAAGGCCGAGAGGAGGATGCGGCGCACACTATATAGACATGCGCCTCAGAACAGCCCGTAGCGGGCCCCGGAGCGCTTGCGCTGGTCGCGCTCGTTGTCGTTGTCATTGGCCGCCGGCGGGCGGGCGGCCTGGGCGAAGGGCAGGCTGACGGCGCGCCGCCTCTCCCAGTTCTCCGCATAGCGGGACGCCAGCCCGGGGTCGCGGAGGACCAGCAGGTTCTCCGCGTTCCGCTCCTGCGCGGAGCGGCTGAAGTTGAAGGAGCCGGTGATCACGACCGTGCCGTCGATCACCATGACCTTGTTGTGCGCGATGCCCGAAGGGTCATCCACCCAGACCTCCAGCCCGGCGCGCGCGGCTTCGTCGGCCAGGGAGTAGCGTTCGGTGAGCTGGCTGTCGTCCACCACGATCCGCACCCGCACGCCGCGTGCCGCCGCCGCCTCCAGCGCCTGGACGATGGGCGGGGATGTGAAGGAATAGGCCTGCACCAGCACCTCGCGCCGCGCCGCGCCGATCGCCTCCACGATGCGGTCCGTGCAGTCGCCGCCGGGCGTGAAGCACACGGCGGGGCGCGGGATGCCGCCCCCCGGCGCGGCCGGCCCGGGCGCCCCTTCGGTCGTGAACCAGCCCCAGGCGAGCAGGGCGCCCAGCAGCACCCCACCCAGAAAGGGCACGATGCCGGGAAGCCCGCCCTTCATTCGGTTCCTTCCGGCTGCCGCGGGGCGTCACTGCGGGGCGGCGATGCCTCCGGGGCCACGGCTTCCTCCGTCGGCGCGCCACGGGCGGCGAGCCACCAGCCCGCGCGGCCGAGAAGGATCGCGCAGACCAGCGCGAGCAGCGCGTTCGGCACGGAGGTGCCCGGCCCGGTGAGCCATACCCACCCGCCGAAGCCCAGCAGCGCGGCAGGAACCGCGACCAGCAGCGGCCGGTTCACCGCCGGCCTTTCATCAGGGCGAAGAGCCCGCCCACCACCGCGACGATCAGCCCCGCCATGACATGGGCAAGGCCCAGCCCGCCCCGGTTGAGGACGAAGGCGATGAACAGCGCCACCCCGAGCAGGATGATGAATCCCGCGAGGACGACCGGCGAGGGCGGCGGGCGCTGCCTCATCCGAGATCAACCGGGCGGTTGTGCTGCCGCGGCACGAAGCGGCCCTGGCCCGGGCGGGCCAGCACCGTCTCGCCGTCCCAGATCATCTCGCCACGCAGATAGGTGGCGGCGACGCGGCCGCGCAGGGCGCGGCCGTGATAGGCGGAGTGCTGGAATTCCGGCCGGTCGATGATCTTCGCCTGGTCGAAGGTGTAGTCGCCGCGCTCCATCACCAGCAGGTCGGCATCCGAGCCGATGGCGATGCTGCCCTTCTTCGGGTCCAGCCCGTGATAGCGGGCGGGCTCGGCCGCGCAGTACTTCGCCATGAGGGTGAGGGGCAGGCCGCGCTCCTCCAGCAGCGTGAACATGACGGGCGCGAAGCTCTGCATCCCCGTCAACCCGGCGCCGAGGGCGAAGATGTCGCCCTTGTAGATCTTCCGCTCGCGCTGCCAGGGCGCATGGTCGGTGGAGATATAGGCGACCTTGCCGAGCAGCAGGGAGGCCCACATGCGCTCCACCTCCTCCTTCGTGCGGAAGGGCGGGTTGCACTTCCCGAAGCCCTCCAGGCGGACGATGTCCTCCTCGGTCATGCAGAAGTAGTGCAGGCAGGCCTCGCCGGAGGAGCGGGCGCCCGCCGCCCGGAAGTCCTCCGCGATGTCGAAGCCGCGGGCAAGGGAGGAATGGGCGATGTGCACATGCGCCCCGGTCTCCAGCCCGATCTCGAAGATGGCGAGGTTCGCCAGGTTCTCGGCGAGCGGCGGGCGGGTGCGGCAGTGCCAGATGGGGTCGGTGTGCCCGGCGGCCTTCGCCTCCGCCGTCAGCTTCATCACCAGCTCCTGGTCCTCGTTATGGACTGCGACCATGAGGTTGGTCTTGGCGATCTCGGCGAAGGCCTCGCGCATCAGCCCCGGGTCGATCCGGGGGAAGCGCACCGCGTCATATTCATAGGTGGAGAACTTGAAGGAGCAGGCGCCGGCCTCGGCCAGCCCGGCGATGGCATCCACGCCCCCATCCTTCTTGATGGTGCCATAGAGGGCGACGTCCACATGGGCCAGCCGGTGGAGCCACTCCACCTTATCCTTCAGGATGGCCGCATCAGTGACGGGCAAGGGAATGTCATAGGGCATGTCCACGCAGGTGGTCACGCCACCGGCGGCGGCCGAGGTGGTCGCGCCCTCGATCCCGGGCCAGCCGATGGAGCTGGCCGTGTGCATGTGGCCATCGACCAGGCCGGGGAAGATCAGCCGGCCCGAATGATCCTCGGTGGCGGCGGCCGGCGGCGGCGCGCCCTGGCCGATCGCGGCGATGGTCTCTCCGCGCACGGCGACATAGCCGCCCTCCAGCACGCGGTCCGGCAGGACGAGGTCGCCAAGGATGACGCGGTCGAAGGGCTGGCTCATGCGGTGTTCCAGGCTGTGCTGCGGGGGTGGCGGAGGTTAGGGCAGATCGTCCGGCGCGGGTATCCCGCGACGCCGGGGGAAAAGCTGTTCGACGAGAGAAAGCGCGAGGGCGGCGGCCTCGCCCGCCCGCTCCGCATTCCAGGCGAGCGCCACGCCCACGGCGCGGATCGGCCCGGCCAGGGCGCGGAAGGCGACGCCCGGCGGGTGCAGCCGCGCCATGCCGGAGGAGACGAGCGCGACCCCCAGCCCGGCCGCGACGAAGCCGAGCTGCGCCATGGCCGAGCCGACCTCCCGCACCGCGCGCGGCGCGAAGCCCGCCTCGCGGCAGGCGGCCACCATCGCATCGGCATAGGCCGGCGAGATGGCGCGCGGCAGGAGCAGCATCGGCTCATCCGCCAGCAGGGCGAGGGGAAGGGGATCGGGCGCGCGCAGCAGCGGATGGCCTTCTGGCAGCGCGACCATCAGGTGGTCGTCGCCCAGGGGGCGGATGCGGATGGGCGGGCGCGCGCGGTCGTCGCGCAGCAGGGCGATGTCCACCTCGCCACGGCGCAGCGCCTCCAGCGCATCCGCCGTGTCCATCTCGCGCACCGAAACCGCCGCCTCCGGCCGCGCGGCGGAGAGGGCGCGAACGAGCGGCGGCAGTTCATCGAAGAGAGCGGAGGTGACGCAGGCGATGGCGACCGGTGCGTGGCGCCCGGCCCGCAGCTCGCGCGCCAGCGCCTCCAGCGCGCCCGCATCCTCGGCCAGGCGCCGCGCGAGCGGCAACAGCGCCTCGCCCGCCCGCGTCGGCCGGGTGCCGCGCCCGCCGCGCTCGAGCAGCCGCACGCCCAGCTCCCGCTCCAGCGCCTGGATCTGCGCGGTCAGCGGTGGCTGCGAGAGGCCGAGGCGGGCGGCCGCGCGGCCGAAATGCCCTTCCTCCGCGACAGCGAGGAAATGGCCGAGCCGTCGCACGAGGCGGAAATCCATGGGGAGATACGGAAACGCTATCGCGCGGCCCCGTCAATCGGATTGGACGATCACCCGATCCGGGTGCAGAACCGCGGTGCCAAGAGCCCAAGGGGAGCAACGCCAGTGCAACTGCACGATGTGAAGGTCTATCCGTCCAAGGCCCTGCTGAAGCGCGAGGACCAGCTTGCCTGGAAGATCGCCGGCGTCGCCGCCGATCCGGTCGCGGTGCCCGAGGACACCCAGGCGATGATCATCAACCGCGTCATCGACAACGCCGCCGTGGCCATCGCCGCGATCAACCGCTCCGCCCCCACCTCCGCGCGCCAGATGGCGCTGGGCCATGCGCGCCAGGGGGGCGCCACCATCTTCGGCCTCGACCCTTCCAAGCGCTTCTCGCCGGAATGGGCAGCCTGGGCGAATGGCACGGCGGTGCGCGAGCTGGACATGCACGACACCTTCCTCGCCGCCGACTACTCCCATCCCGGCGACAACATCCCGCCCATCCTCGCCGTGGCGCAGACCATGGGGAAGAGCGGCGCCGAGCTGCTGCGCGGCCTCGCGACGGGCTATGAGATCCATATCGACCTCGTCCGCGCGATCTGCCTGCATGAGCACAAGGTGGACCACATCGCCCATCTCTGCCCCGCCGCCGCGGCCGGCATCGGCACGCTGCTCGGGCTGGACCAGGCGACCATCTTCCAGGCGGTGCAGCAGGCGCTGCATGTGAGCATCACCTTCCGCCAGAGCCGCAAGGGCGAGATCTCCTCCTGGAAGGCCTTCGCCCCGGCCCATGCCGGCAAGCTGGCGGTCGAGGCGGTGGACCGCGCGATGCGCGGCGAGGGCGCGCCGAGCCCGATCTATGAGGGCGAGGATTCCGTCATCGCCTGGGTGCTGGCCGGGCGCACCCATCGCTACCAGGGCGATGTCTACGAGCCCGTCTACTACCAGGTGCCGCTGCCCGGGCCGGGGGAGGGCAAGCGCGCCATCCTCGACAGCTACACAAAGGAGCACTCGGCCGAGTACCAGTCCCAGGCGCTGATCGACCTGGCCTTCCGGATGCGGGAGCGGATCAAGGACCTGGAGCAGGTGGAGAAGATCCTTCTTCATACCTCCCACCACACCCACTACGTCATCGGCACGGGCGCGAACGACCCGCAGAAGATGGACCCGACGGCCAGCCGCGAGACGCTGGACCACTCCATCATGTACATCTTCACCGTCGCCCTGCAGGACGGGCGCTGGCACCATGTGGACAGCTACGCCCCCGAGCGCGCCGCCCGCCCGGACACCGTCCGCCTCTGGCACAAGATGGAGACGCGGGAGGACCCGGAGTGGACCCGCCGCTACCACTCCCGCGACCCGAACGAGCTGGCTTTCGGCGGCCGGGTCGAGATCACGCTCAAGGACGGTACGGTGCTGACCGACGAGCTGGCCGTGGCCAATGCCCATCCGCTCGGCGCCAAGCCCTTCGGGCGCGCGGACTACATCCGCAAGTTCCGCATCCTGACCGAGGGCATCATCGACGCGGCCGAGGCGGACCGCTTCATCGCGGCCGCCGAGAACCTGGCCTCGCTCGGGGCGGGCGAGCTCGACCAGCTCACGGTGCGGCTGCCGGATGGGCGCCTCGCCCAGGGCAAGCCCGGCATCTTCTGATCGCATCCCGCGCCGCCGGCCCAGGGGCCGGCGGCGCCCACGCGCCGAGGCGCGCGACAGGGCAGGGGCCCGCCGCCCCGCCCCGCGACATGCAACGGAGGAACACCCCATGAGCGAAACCCAGCCCGATATCCGCAAGGGCCTTGTCGGCGTCATCGCCGATGTCTCCGCCGTCTCCAAGGTGATGCCGGAGACGAACAGCCTGACCTATCGCGGCTACCCCGTGCAGGACCTGGCCGAGAACTGCTCCTTCGAGGAGGTGGCCTATCTTCTCTGGAACGGGGAGCTGCCCAATGCGACGCAGCTCGCCGAGTTCCGACGCGAGGAATCCGGCCAGCGGGCGCTCACCCCCGCCCTGCTCGAGGTCATCCGCGCCTTCCCGCGCGACGCGCATCCGATGGACGCGATCCGCACCGCGGTGTCCTTCATGGGCATGGAGGACCCGGAAGCGGCCGACACCTCCGAGCCCGCCACGCGCCGCAAGGCGATGCGGCTTCTGGCCAAGATCCCGACCGCCATCGCGGCGGCCCACCGCGCCTCGAAGGGGCTGGACGCGATCGCGCCCGATCCATCCCTGCCTTTCGCCGACAACTTCTTCCACCTGGTCTTCGGCCACGTTCCCCAGCCGGAAGTGGTCAAGGCCTTTGACGTTTCCCTTACCCTTTACGCCGAGCATGGCTTCAACGCCTCGACCTTCACCGCGCGCACCATCACCTCCACGGGCGCCGACCTGCACGGGGCGGTGGTGGGCGGAATCGCCGCGCTGAAGGGGCCGCTGCATGGCGGCGCCAACGAGGCGGTGATGCACATGCTCTCCGAGATCGGTGAGCCGGGCCGGGCGGTGGAGTGGCTCCAGTCCCGCTTCGACCACCGCGCGCTGGTCATGGGCTTCGGCCACCGGGTCTACAAGAACGGCGACAGCCGCGTCCCGACGATGACCAAATACGCCGAGAAGATGGCGGAGGTGGTCGGCGACCGGCGTTGGATGGAGATGTCCCGCCTGCTCGCCGCCGAGATGCTGGCGAAGAAGAACATCCACCCGAACCTCGATTTCCCGGCCGGGCCCGCCTACCACCTGATGGGCTTCGATATCCCTCTCTTCACGCCCATCTTCGTCGCCGCCCGCATCACCGGCTGGGCCGCGCATGTCATCGAGCAGGCGGCGGACAACCGCCTGATCCGCCCGCTCTCGCACTACACCGGCGCCGCGCAGCGCGCGGTGCCGCCGATGAGCGAGCGCGCCTGAGCGCAGGCGCCGCGGTGGAGTGCGCGTTGCGCGTCTCCACCGCGGCGATGCATCGCGCGATGCGTCACGGAAGGTGACGGCGCGCAACGCGCAGTGCGTCGATTCGGATGCACGCGAAAATCTGCGCGTGCATGAAGTCTTTTCGTTGACAAGCCGGATGCGCGTGCAGATAGCGTGAGACGCGCATGAACCGTCCCACGCGATTCGCGCGCGATGCTGTCAAGCACCTGTGCAGTCCGATGCACCCGGCATGATGGCGACGCGGCAAGCGGACGGAGGGTGATCGGCGCGACGCGGTGCGGATGGAAGGTTCCTGGAATTCCGATCACGGGTTCCGCGAACCGGACGAGAGAGGACGAGGCGGGCTTCGGCGACGAACCCCTTCGGGAGCGCGAGGCCGGTGACGGCCCGGCGCAGCCGGCCCTTCTCCCCGTGCGGCGGAAGCAGACCCTGTGACGCCTCCCTCCCCCGGTGGGCGCGTCGATGGGCCCTTAGTTGGACCAAGACGCAAACCACTCGGCATCAACCATCAGGAGATCCCAGCACGTGAGCGAAGAGACGACCCCCCGCGCGGCCGCCATGGCCATGAGCACCTCGCGCCGCAGCACCGGCACGCGCAAGGCGAGCACCGCCGGCCGCGCCAAGCCCGCCGCGAAGGCCGCCACCAAGACGGCGACCAAGACGGCGGCGAAGACCACGCGGACGGCCGCGGCCAAGAAGCCGGCGGCGAAGAAGACCACCACCGCCGCGAAGAAGGCCCCGGCGCGCAAGACCGCCGCGAGCAAGACGACCGCCGCCCGCAAGACCACCGCGACCAAGGCGACGACCGCCCGCAAGACCACCGCGGCGAAGAAGGCCCCGGCGCGCAAGACCGCCGCGAGCAAGGCGACCACCGCCCGCAAGACCGCGACCGCCCGCAAGCCCGCCGCCGCGAAGAAGGCCGCCCCGGCCCGCCGCAGCACGGCGACCGCCAAGCGCGCGACCGGCGCCAAGACCGCCGCGAAGACCGCGACGGCCCGCCGGCCCGCCGCGAAGCGCACCACCGCCGCCGCCAAGCGCACCACGGCGACCACGGCCCGCAAGGCCGCGCCGAAGCGCGCTGCCGCCGCCAAGACCACCGCGCGCGGCGCCGCGAAGACCACCACCGCCCGCAAGGCCCCGGCCGCGACGCGCGCCGCCGCGACCCGCACGACCGGCGCCCGCAAGAGCGCCGCGACGTCGAGCCGCAGCGAGGCCGCGAAGAAGGGCGCCATCACCCGCGCCCGCAAGAAGGCCGAGGCCGCTGCCGCCTCGTCCAGCGAGACGGCGTCCGAGATGGACAACGCCACGAGCACGAGCAACGACGCGACCTGAGACCGGCCGCGTCACAAGGAAGGGGGGCGCTTCGGCGCCCCCTTTTTTTGTCTAGAGCGGCAGGAAGGCCCGGAGCAGGAAGTCCCGCCCACCCGCGCCGCCAGGCTTGAAGGCGATCTGCACGCCATCCTCCCCCGCGATGCACCAGGGCGTCGCCTGCGCCGCCTCGGGCCCGACCCGGACAGAGGGTGCGCCCAACCCGCGCAGCACCGGGCCGAACAACGCCTCCCCCGCCACCAGCAGCCGCCCCATGCCGCGGCGCGCGAGTTCCGCCGCCATCTCCGCGAGCAGCGGCGCCGCGGCGGGGTCCCGGGCGAAATCCGGCGTCGCGCCGATCACCACCGGATGCTCCTCGGAGAGCAAGGATGTGGCCTCGTCCAGCACCGCCGCCGCGTCCCGGGCCGCGCCCAGATCCAGCACGGGCCCATGCAGCCGCGCGAAGCCGATCTGCGCCAGGGTGACGCGCGCGTCGGTCGCCGCCACCACAGCCCAGCCGCCGCGCGGTGCCGGCCAGTCCTCCTCCGCGGGTGCCGGCAGGATGCCCGCCTCCCGCAGCGCCTGCGGAAGGGCGAGACCCAGCCCCGCGCCGCCGATGACGAAGGCCTGGGACGCCGCGGCTTCCGCCAGCGTGCGCAGCTGCGCGTCCGTCACCGCATCGGCCAGTCCGTAGCGCCGCCCCGCCTCGGTCAGGCGCGCCATCTCGCGCCGCACGGTGCCGGCGCCTTCCTCGATCATGGAGAAGGGGATCAGCCCCACCGGCGCATCCGCCCAGCCCGCCAGGCGGCGCGGCAGGCTCGGTTCGCCGCCCGCCAGCCCGGTGCCGAGGAAGAGATGGCCGAGATAGGTGCTGCGCGCGCGCGAGGGGAAGGCGGGCACGGCGAGGGCGAAGCCCGCCTGCAGCCGCCGCAGCAGCGCATCCGCCAGCAGGCCGGTCCGGGCATCGTCGAAGCCGGCGCCCGTCAGCAAGAGGATGCGCGCGGCACCGGCGGCGAGCAGCGCCTCGCAGGCCGCCAGGGCCTCGGCCACGCCCGCGGCCTCCGGCAGCAAGGCGAGCACCGCCTCGGCCTGGTGCGCGGTCGCTGACGGGGCGTCGGTGACCAACGCCGTGCGGACCCCCTCATTGCCCAGGAGCGCGCCGAATTCGAGCGCCGCCGCCGGATTGGTTGCGATGCAGCCGAGGCGCGGCATGCGCCTAGCGGCTCCGGCGCGGCGGGATGGCCAGCAGGTCGGAATGCCCCACCACCGCCCGAAGCTGCCCGCGCCGCGCCTGTGCCGCGCGGGTCGCCGACCAGGCGGAGATGGCGGCCCCCGCGCGCGGCGACTGGCTGAGCGCCGCGCCCGCATGGCCGCGCGCGAGCTCGGAGAGCATGCGCGTCTCCGCCGCGCCGATCCGCCAGGGCGAGGGTGCCGTGGTCACGCGGAAGCCCTCCGCACGGAAGGCGGAAGCCATCGCCCTTGTGGCGCCGCCCCCCAGGGCCGGCCCGCCGAAACCCTTGTCCCGGATCTGGTCACGCCGGAATCCGCGCGCCACCAGCCCGTCCGCCGGGTGCGGCGGCAGGAAGCGCGCATCGCCCTCCACGTTCAGGGCGGAATAGAAGGGCAGGCGCAGCCCCGCCGCCATCCGCGCCACCCAGCCGCGCGAGACGAGGTCGCAGAGCGCGGTGCAGACCACGCCATCCGCGCGGGAGAGCGGCAGGCCGTCCGGCGCATCCGCCAGGTCCAGCACCAGCCCCTCCACGCGCCAGGCGCCGGAAGGGGTGTGCACCAGCAGCGTCCGCTTGTTCGGGGCGGAGACCTCGAAGCCGACGGCGGTCGCGCGCATCGCGATGGTGTCGAAGGCGAATTCGATCAGCGTCACATCCGCGTCCACCAGCGTCCAGGCCTGGGGCCGGTTCAGGATGGGCGCAAGCCAGCGGAAGAGGCTGCCGGTGCCGGCGCCGAGATCCAGGAGGCGCGGGCGGGCCGGGAGCGCGGCGGAGAGGGCCTGGGCCAGGGCAAGGTGGCGGGCGCGCGCATCGGCGGGCTCGCGCAGCTCCAGCCAATCGGCGTCGAAGCTCTCGGTCATGCCGTGGCCGCCTCGATCTCGCGCGCGAAGGCCTCCGCACGGTCCGTCCAGGCGGGCAGGGCCTGGCCCGCGCGCCAGGCGGCGTCCGCCATGGCCTGACGCAATCCCGGATCATAGATCGGCCGCCGCATGGCGCGGGACAGGCTGTTGGCGTCGCCGGGCGCGCAGATCACCGCCCCGTCGCGCGGCGCAAGATCCGCCAGCGCCCCGCCGGAGGTGATGGCGAGCGGCAGGCCATGGGCCAGTGCTTCCGCGACCGCCATGCCGTAACCCTCCCAATGCGAGGCCGAGGCGAAGAGGTCGGCGCCCGCATACAGCGCCTCCAGCGCCGCGCCCTCCACCTCGCCGGCGAAGGTGACGCGCTGCGCGATCCCCAGTTCCTCCGCGAGGGCCTTGAGCCCGTCCGCGTGGACCGGGTCACGCGGCGCGCCGACGATGGTGAGGGTCCATTCGATATCGGTCAGCCGCGCGAGCGCCCGGAGCAGCACGTCATATCCCTTGCGCGGCACCAGCGTGCCAACGGCGAGGATGGCGCAGCCCGGCCCGCCCGAGCCGGTGGCGCGCGCGGCGCGCTCGGTGCCGGGCTCGACAGTGCCGATGCGCGCCGGGTCGGCCCCGAATTCCGGCGGTAGCCGCCCGGCCGTGAGGCGGGAGGTGGTGATCAGCCGCGCCATGGCGGGGAACAGCGCCCGCTCGCGTTGCCGCAGCGCCTCCCGCTCCGGCTCGGCGAAGCCGGTCTCCAACGCGGTGGGATGGTGGATCAGGCCGATCGCGCGCGTCATGCCGGGCAGCTCCGCGAAGGCGGGCAGGCCGAGCCCATCCACCACCAGCACCTCATCCGTGGCGAGACGCCCCACCACCGCCGATGCAGCCGCGATGCCGGCCTCGTCCGGCAGCGGATGGCGGCCCGCCAGCTCCTCCACGCGCACCGCATGGCCCAGCGCGCGCAACCCGGCCAGGATGCGGCGGTCGTAATTGTAGCCGCCGCTGATGGCCTCCAGGGGCGCGGGAACGGCGAAGACGATCCTCATGCGGCGGCGGTCCGCTTGGGCACCTCGGCTTCATAGGCGGCCCAGGCGAGCGGGCTTTCCCGCAGCAGCACCTTCACGCTCACCACATCCTTGCCGCCCGCGCCCAGCTTGCCCTCGGCCAGGGCGGCGCAGAGCAGGCCATGGACATGGAAGCAGAGGAACTCCGTGGTGGTGTTCTGACCAGTGAAGGCCGGCAGCGTGTCGAGGTTGCTGTAGTCGAAGCTGTCCAGGATGCGGCGCAGCTCCACCCGGGCGGCGGCGATGTCCACCAGCAGGTTGGCGTCGTCGAGCCGCGGCGCGCGGAACTCGGCCTCCACCACGAAGGTGGCGCCATGCACGCGCTGGGCGGGGCCGAACGCCTCGCCCCGGAAGGAATGGGCGATCATGACGTGATCGGCGACGGTCAGGCTGTACATGGCGGTCTCATTCTTCGCTGTCATAGGTGACGACGGGGCAGAGCGGCGCGGACCGGCCCTCGGCCGGCGGGCCGAGCAGGTCGGGCATGGCGCGCGGCAGGTCGCGGAAGGGCACCATCGGCCCGCAAAGCGCATCGAGCGCCGGGTCGGCGAGCAGGGAGAGGGCGAGCACCATCCGCTCCCGATGAGTCCGCCGCCCGCGCATCGGCCCGGCGATCTGCCCGACCTGGGTGGAACGCAAGGTGACGCGGTTGGCGTGAAAGGCCTCGCCCAGGGGCAGGGAACATTCGGCCGCGCCGAACCAGGAGGCCTCGAGGATGCGCGCCTCGAAGCCGGCGCAGCGCAGCGCGGTGCGGAGCCCTTCGGGATTGCCGGAGGCATGGATGATCAGGTCGCGATTCCCCGGCGCCTCCTCCGGCGGCACCAGCCGAAGGCCGAGCCGCTGCGCCACCGCGGCGCGCTGCGGATCGGGGTCGGCCAGCGCCATCTCCACCGCGGGGAAGCGGGAGAGGAGCCAGGCGCAGAGAAGCCCGACCACGCCCGCGCCGATCACCAGCCCGCGCTCGCCGGCCAGGGGCTGCGCGTCCCAGATCACGTTCAGCGCGGTTTCCATATTCGCCGCCAGCACGGCACGCCATTCCGGCACCCGGTCCGGCACGGGGGTGCAGAGCGAGAGCGGCGCGACGAAAAGATCCTGGTGCGGGTGGAGGCAGAAGACGCGGCGGCCGATCCATTCCTCCGGCCCGTCCTCCACGATGCCGACCGCCGCGTAGCCGTATTTCACGGGGAAGGGGAAGTCGCCGGATTGCAGTGGCGCGCGCATGCGTGCCCATTCGCCCTCCGGCACGCCGCCATGGAAGACCAGCCGTTCGGTTCCCCGGCTAATTCCGCTGGCCAGGCTGCGCACCAGCACCTCGCCCGGCCCGGGCGAGCGCAGTGTCTCGCCATGGATGGCGCCCTGGCCCGGCCCGGTGGTCCAGAAGGCCGTGGCGGTGAGGGGAGGGGTCATGCGCCCTCACAGACGCGCGGCCGCGTGCGGCGCAGCGGGATGTCGAGCAGGATGTCGCCGCCCTCCAGCGGATAGGATGTCCATTCGAAGCGCAGACCGTCCGCGATCCGCGTGGCCTCCGGCAGGGTGAAGGCCGCCCGGCCGGAGCCGAGGATGACCGGCGCGACCGTGACATGAAGCCGGTCCAGCAACCCGGCCGCGAGGAAGGCGGACACCGTCACGCCGCCGCCCTCCACGAACAGGCGGGAGAGGCCGCGCGCGTGCAGCGCGCGCAACAACGCGGAGAGGTCCGCCCCCGTGCCCTCACGCGGCAGGGGCAGCAGCTCGGCCGCGCCGTGATGCGTGCCCTCGGCATGTTCCTCCAGGCAGGCGAGCAGGGTCGGCGGACCGCCCTCATGGAACACGCGGCGGGAGGCGGGAAGGCGGCGGCGCGGATCCAGCACCACGCGCACGGGGCTCGCGCCCTCCACCTCCCGCGTGGTCAGGCGCGGGTCGTCCTGTTCCACGGTGCCGGCGCCGACCAGCACCGCATCGCACAGCGCGCGCAGCCGGTGCGTGTGCAGGATGTCGCCCCGCCCGCCGATCCACTGGCTCGATCCGCCGGATGTCGCGATGCGGCCATCCAATGTCTGGGCGAGGCGGCCGATCACCATGCAGCCATCCGTGCCCGCGCCGCCGGCCAGCACCGGGCCGAACAGCGCGCCCAGCGGATGATCGGGCAGCGGGCCGCCATGGCCGGCGCGCCGCGCGAGCAGCGCCGCCCAGGCTTTCGTCGCGGCGTCCGCAGTGTCCGTGGCGATGTCCATCCGCCCCGAGCTATGCCCCAGCGGCGCGGCGCGCGCCAGCAGGGCAGGGCCCGCGGATCAGGCCCGCGCGGCGAGGGCCATGGACGGGGTCTGGCGGGGCATGGCGCGCTGGCCCATCCCGCCATAGGTCACCGGGCGGCTCGCCGGCAACGCGGCCCCGGCGATCGTCTCGATCACGCGGGACTGCAGGCTGATGGCGCGCTCCAGCAGGCGGCGGTTCTCATCCGAGAGATCGCGGAGGCGCAGCGCCAGCGTCTCGGCGGCGTCGCGCAGCTCGCCCCGGGCGCTGCTGCCGGTGCGGGTGGCCGCGCCATAGGCGGCGGCGAAGGCATCGGAGGCCTGGACCTTGGCGGTGGCCAGGGTCGTGGCGCGGGAGAGGTCGAGTCGCGCGAGCGCCTCGTTCTCCTCGCGCAGCGCCTCCGCCAGCCGCTGGCCGGCATGAAGAAGGGCATGGATCATCGGAACCTGGCTCATGGCGTCGTTCCTTCCGGGTTGGCCTGTCCCTGCGCCGCGGATTGCATGCGCAGCATTTCGCGGAACACCGCATCGGCGATGCCCACCCCGCCCCGGTCGGACCAGGAGCGGGCATATTGTTCCACCATCATCGGCCGCCACTGCGCCTCGGCCGCGCCTCCGGAGAGCAGCCCTTTTGGCGCCTCTCCGAAGACGGGTTTCAGCAGCGCGCCGAGGGCCTGGGCCTCGAAGCGGCGCGCGACGCGGGCCATGGCGGCGTGGTTGGCGGCGTGGCTGGCCGTCGGGTTCGCGCCGGCGCGGGGGGCGGAAAGGCGGTCCATCACCGCACCTCCAGCTCGGCCTGCAGCGCGCCGGCGGCCTTGATGGATTGCAGGATGGTGATCAGGTCGCGCGGCCCGACCCCCAGCGAGTTCAACCCGCGCACCAGCTCCTCCAGCGTGACGGAGCGGGGCAGGATGCCGAGGCGCCGCTCGCGCCCGTCATCCACATCGATGCCGGTGCGCGGCACCACCACGGTCTGGCCGCCGGACAGCGGCCCGGGCTGGCTGACCTGCGGCGCCTCGGTCACGCGGATGGTCAGGTTGCCCTGGGCGATGGCCACGGTGGAGACGCGCACATTCGCGCCCATCACGATGGTGCCCGAGGCTTCCTCGATGATGACGCGGGCGGCCTGGTCTGGCTCGACGCGAAGCTGCTCGATATCCGTCAGCAGCCGCGCGATGTCGCGCCCGGCGGTCACCAGCACCACCGTGCGCGGGTCGGTCGCCGTCGCGCTGCCCGCCCCGATGGCGCGATTGATGGCCGCGGCCATCCGCTGCGCCGTGGTCAGGTCGGGGTTGCGGAGGGAAAGGCGAACCCGGTCGCGCCCGCCCAGCTCGAAGGGCAGCTCGCGTTCCACCACGGCGCCGGAGGCGATTCGCGCCGAGGTGGGCACGCCGCGCTGGATGGAGGCGGCCTGGCCGCGCGCGCCGATCGCGCCCGTGGCGACCGCGCCCTGCGCCACCGCATAAACCTCGCCGTCCGCGCCAAGCAGCGGGGTGACGAGCAGCGTGCCGCCGGTGAGGTTGGAGGCGTCGCCGAGGGAGGAGACGGCGATGTCCATCCGGCTGCCCGGCCGCGCGAAGGCGGGGAGATTGGCCGTGACCATGACCGCCGCGACGTTGCGCGTGTCCAGCTGGCGCTCCTGGTCGCGCGTGTTCACGCCCAGCCGCTCGAGCATGCCGACGAGGGACTGGCGGGTGAAGATGGCGGAGCGGAGCCGGTCGCCCGTGCCGGGCAGGCCTACCACCAGCCCGTAGCCGACGAGCTGGTTGTCCCGCACGCCCTCGATATCCGCGATATCCTTGATCCGCACCTGCGCGGCCGCGCCCGCCGCCCAGAGCAGGGCGATGACCAGCGTGGCGGCAAGGAATGCCGCGGCCTTCGCGCTTCGGAAACAGGTCTGGGGCATGGTGACCTCCGCCAACGCCCTCCAGAGCGCAACGCCCGTGCCAGGGCGGGAGGGGGGAGGAGGCGGCAAGGCCTGCCGGGTAGGGGGCGTTTCCCACCCGCATCTCGGCAGGATCGGGCTTTCAGGACCGGTGGCGGAGCAAGGAGGCGGCGATGGCAGGCATGAGCGGCGTGGGCGGCATCCCCCGCATATCGGCAGCGCCGGCGGGGCGGCCGGTGGGGCGCGGCGGGGGCGGCTTCCGCCTGCCGCCCGGCGTCACCCCGGAAGCGGCGGAGCTGGCCGGCGCGGCGGGTGCGGCCCCGGTGGGTCTGATGACCCTGCAGGAGGCGGATGAAGCCGCCGCCCGCGACCGCCGGGGCGCCGCCCGGGCCAGGGACCTGCTCAAGGCGCTGGCCGCCCTCCAGGCCGGGATGCTGCGCGGGGAGGCCGACCCGCAGGCGCTGGAACAGCTCGCCAGCCTGGCCGAGGGCGAATCCCCGGCCGACCCGGTTCTGGCCGATGCGCTGGCCGGCATCGCCCTGCGCGCCCGAGTCGAGCTCGCCCGGCGTGGCATAATGGTTGCACCATGATGAATTGCCGCTGGTTACAGGCGCTTGCCGGGGGAGTTCCCCTTGTTTTGCGCCCGGCGGCATCGCTATACGCGGCTGCCTGACCGGCCGGGGGGACCGGGGGGTCGGGCCAGGCCATCGGGATGTAAGCCATGCTCATCACCTTGCCGCCGGACTACAAGCCTTCGGACGACGAAGCCTTCATGAACCCCCGGCAGCTCGCTTATTTCCGGCAGAAGCTGCTGCGCTGGCGCCAGGATCTCCTGCGCGAGGCCGGCGAGACCCTTTCCTCCATGGGCCAGGGCGGAATCGTGGAGGCCGACCTCACCGACCGGGCGAGCGTCGAGACGGACCGCGCCCTGGAACTTCGCACCCGGGACCGGGCGCGCAAGCTGATCAGCAAGATCGACCAGGCGCTGGAGCGGGTGGACAACGGCACCTACGGCTATTGCGAGGAGACGGGCGAGCCGATCGGCCTGCGCCGGCTGGAGGCACGGCCCATCGCCACCCTGTCCATCGAGGCCCAGGAGCGCCACGAGCGGATGGAGCGGGTTCACCGCGACGACTGAGCCCGGCGGGAACCAACCCCCGGGCCCGCCCGCCCCATCAGGCGCGGAGCAGCCCCGTCTTCGCCTCGACCGATCCGCTTCCGGGGAAGGCGGCCGCCACGGCGGCCTCGGGCAGGCGCAGATGGTCGCGCAGCAGGCCCTTGGCCACAGAGCGCAGATCCAGGGTCGGCGCCAGGTCCCGCTTCTCGTAGAGCCGCCCTTCGCCAAGGCCAGGCCAATCCGCCAGCACCCGCCCTCCGGCCACGGCGCCGCCCAGCAGGAAGGCGGCGCCTGCCGTGCCGTGGTCCGTGCCGTCATTGCCGTTCACGCGGGCGGTGCGGCCGAACTCCGTCATCACCAGCACGGCTGTCCTGGCCCAGGCCGGGCCCAGGCGTTGCCGCAGCGCATCCAGCCCGTCATCCAGCTGCGTGAGCACCGACCGTAGGCGGTTGTGCTGGGCGTTGTGCGTGTCCCAGCCGCCGATCTCGAGCGCCGCCACGCGAGGGCCGCCCGGCGCCGCCATCAGGCGCCCGGCAGCGGAGGCCAGCTCCACGAAGCCCCCGCGCTGCTCCGGCGGGGGAACCACCCCGGCGGTGAAGCCGCGGGCGCGCAACCCCTCCGCCACGGCGGGGCCGGTCAGCGGATCGGCATGGTTCAGCTCCATGAGGCGCGCGTAGAGATCGGGGGAGGGGCGGTCCGGCCGCGCCGGCGCATACATGCCCACCGGTTCCGCCCCGCGCAGGATCAGCGGAAGGTCCGCGCCGATGGCGAAGCCCGGCCGATTGGCCCCTTCCTCATGGCCCGGAAGCCCCGCCAGGGCCCGGTTCAGCCAGCCCGAGCTCAACCGCTGCTCGGCGCCGCTCTCCATCAGGTCCTGGGCCTCGAAATGGCTCCGCGAACGCGTCGGCCCGCAGGCCGCGTGGATCGGGATCACCTCATTCGCGGCGAACATCGCATGCATCTTCGCGAGGCGCGGATGCAGGCCGAAGAAGCCGCCGAGATCGAGCACCCCGCCTTCCGCCCCCGGCTCCGGCAGGGCCAGCGGGCCGCGCAGGCCGGAGAGGTCGGGATCGCCATAGGGCTGGACAGCGGCCATGCCATCCAGCGCCCCGCGCAGGAGAACGACGACGAGCCCGGAGTCGCCACCCGGCCCGGCGCCAAGGGCGAGGCGCGAACGGCCGAATGTCGCCAGGGCCGAAAGACCGAGCAGCAGGCCACGGCGCCCGATCCGGGGGAGATGTCCGCTCATCGCCGCTGGAACTCCGGGCTGCCAAGAAGAAGAGTGAGGGCCTCGCGGTTGGAAGCAGCGCGCAGCACGGCCAGGCGGGTCGGCTCGGAGGCAAGCGGGCCGAGCGCGATGTCCAGCGCCTCCCGCGCGTCCCGGCGGGAGAAGAGGCCGCTGAACAAGTGCATGCGGTCGAGCCGCAGCATCATCCCCTCCGCATGGATCCAGTCCTCCGCCCGGTCCGGCCATCCATTCGGCCCGATGGGCGACCAGAGCGGCTGGCCAAGCAGGTTCACGCTGTTCAGGGCCAGCTCGGCACGCTCCGGCCCCGCGCCGAGGGCCCGCATGGCGGCGATGATCACGTCGAAGGGGGAGCGGAGCTTGCCGAGCGGCGGATCCCAGCTCTCCGGCATGGCCACCAGCTCCCGGGAGACGGCACCGAGATCGCCGCCCGTGTCCCGCAGCACGCCATAAAGCCGCTCCACCGCCTCCGGCGGCGGGTCGTCGGCCACGAAATGGCGGGCGAGCTTGCGGGCGAGATGCCGGTGCGTGGCGGGATGGGCGGCGAGCCATTCCAGCGCCGCGTCGATCGAGGCCTCGCCCGGCGGGAAGGTCTTGCCGAGGAGCGTCTTCTCGCCGGGCTGGTGATTCGCGGGGCGGAAGACGGTGCCACGCGGGTCGCGGGTCTGCTCCACTCCCAGCCCGGTCAGCATCCGGGAGAACTCGGTCACATCCCCCTGCGTGTAGCCCGCGGCGGGGGACAGGGTGTGGAGCTCCAGGATCTCCCGCCCGAGATTCTCGTTGAGGCCCCGCCCGCTCCGCCGGCCAAAGGGGCTGTCCGGGCCCACCGAGGAGGACTGGTTCAGGTAGAGCAGCATGGCCGGGTGCCGGATGGCGGCCTTGAGCAGGTCGGCGAAGGAGCCGGTCACATGCGGGCGGATGGCGCTCCGGATGTAGTCTCCCACCAGGACGAAGACCGCCCCTTCCCGCCGGCTGACGGTGAAATGGTTCGCCCAGAAGGCCACCAGCCTCTCGCGGAAGGGGGTCGGCGTGGCGATGAGGCGGGCGAAATAGGCCTCCGCCTCGGCCAGATAAAAGGAGACCCGGCGATTCGGCGTGCCGGGCGGCAGCGGGTTGCGGGTGTCGATCTGCTGGATGGTCAGCCCGTCCGCCAGGGTCGGGTCCTGCTCCCAGTCGCGCGGGGGCATCGCCTGGTCCGGGGGGGCGGCGAGCTGGGCGAGGAGCGCGGCCCGCGCCTCCTCCGGCCCGCCGGGGGGCGGGGGCTGGTCGGGGCGGGGGCCGAGGCCGAAGCGCACCGCGGCGATGTGGCCGGCGGAGATCATGCGGATAGGCTAGCACCTCGGCTCCGCCGGATTCCAAGGGCGGATTGGCAACGAAGCGTCACACCCGCGCCCAGCGCGGGGCGCCCCGCGCCGGGCCAGGGCGGGGAATGCTTGCAAAATGCCGCCCGGCAGAGCATGTGTGCGCCCGCAGCAGGGGCGCGGCAGCGGCGCCCGGCGGCATCAGGCAGGCCGGTACGGAAGCGGGCGGGGCGACAGGATCGCCGGTGGCCCGCGAAGCCGCATCCGGTTTGCCTCGCCGTGCGGCAACAGGGCGGTGCACCCGGGGAATCTCCCCGGCCAGGCCGCCGGACCCCGCGGCGTTGCCGCAAACCCAACTGTGGCGCTGCCGCAGACCCTTTCGCGGCCTAGCCGCAGCAATAGACGCGCGGACTTCCGACAGGGGGCCGCGTCCGACGGAGGCCCAAGTGGCGCGCACCCCTCTCGAGCGTATCCGGAACATCGGCATCACCGCGCATATCGACGCGGGCAAGACGACGACGACCGAGCGCATCCTTTATTATACCGGCAAGTCCCATAAGATCGGTGAGGTCCATGAGGGCAACACCACCACCGACTACATGGACCAGGAGCGTGAGCGCGGCATCACGATCACTTCCGCGGCCGTGACGGCCGAGTGGAAGGACCACCGCATCAACGTCATCGACACCCCGGGCCACATCGACTTCAACATCGAGGTGAACCGCTCGCTGCGCGTGCTCGACGGCGCGGTGTTCATCATCGAGGGCGTGGCCGGCGTGCAGCCGCAGTCCGAGACCAACTGGCGCCTGGCGGACCGCTACAACGTCCCGCGCATCATCTTCATCAACAAGCTGGACCGCACGGGCGCCGACTTCTACCGCGCCGCCGCGACCCTGACCGAGAAGCTCGGCATCAACTGGGTCACCCTCCAGCTGCCGATCGGGATCGAGGACACCCTCAAGGGCATCGTCGACCTGGTCGAGATGAAGGCCCTGATCTGGGAAGGCGACGAGCTCGGCGCCAAGTACCACGAGGCCCCGATCCCCGACGACCTGAAGGAAAAGGCCGCCGAGTACCGCCAGATCCTCCTGGACACCGCGCTCTCGGTCGATGACGCGGCGATGGAGGAGTATTTCGACAAGGGTGACGTGGACGTCGCGACCCTGAAGCGCTGCATCAAGCGCGGCACGATCGACGGCACGTTCCGCCCGGTCTTCTGCGGCTCCGCCTTCAAGAACAAGGGCGTGCAGCCCCTGCTCGACGGCGTGATCGACTACCTGCCGTCCCCGGTGGACATCGAGGGCATCAAGGTGGCCCCGGAGGAGGGCGAGGACGAGACGGCCGAGCGCCGCGTCATCCCCGCCGACGAGAACGCGCCCTTCGCCGGCCTCGCCTTCAAGATCATCAACGACAAGTACGGCAACCTCACCTTCGTCCGCGTGTACCGCGGCGTGCTCAAGACCGGCGACCAGGTCCTGAACACGACCAAGGGCCACAAGGAGCGCGTCGGCCGCATGTTCCAGATGCACGCTGACAAGCGCGAGGAGATCAAGGAGGTGACGGCCGGCGACATCGCCGCCTTCGTGGGCCTGAAGGACACCGGCACGGGTGACACCCTGGCCGATGCCTCGGACGCGGTGGTGCTCGAGCGCATGGCCTTCCCGGTGCCCGTGATCGACATCTCGGTGGAGCCGAAGACGAAGGAGGGCGTCGAGAAGATGACCCTCGGCCTGCAGAAGCTGGCCGGCGAGGACCCCTCGCTGCGCCTGAAGACCGACCAGGAGACCGGCCAGACCATCCTGTCCGGCATGGGCGAGCTGCATCTCGAGATCATCATCGACCGCCTGAAGCGCGAATACGGCGTGGACGCCAATATCAGCGCGCCGCAGGTGGCCTATCGCGAGACGATCACCAAGCCGCACACCGAGACCTACACCCACAAGAAGCAGTCGGGCGGCTCGGGCCAGTACGCCGAGGTGAAGGTCGTCTTCGAGCCGAAGGAGCGGAACACGGGCATCGAGTTCGTGAACGCCACCGCCGGCGGCTCGGTGCCGAAGGAGTACATCCCGGCCGTCGAGAAGGGCATCAAGGTGCAGGCCGACACGGGCGTGCTCGCCGGCTTCCCGACGGTGGACTTCAAGTACAGCCTGGTGGACGGCAAGTACCATGACGTCGACTCGAGCGCGCTCGCGTTCGAAATCGCCGCCAAGGCCTGCTTCCGCGAGGGCATGAAGAAGGCCGGCCCGGTCATCCTGGAGCCGATCATGGACGTGGAGGTCACCACCCCCGCCGACCATGTGGGCGACGTCGTGGGCGACCTGAACCGCCGCCGCGGCGTGATCCAGAGCCAGGACATGGCCTCGACCTCGGTCATCATCCGGGCCCACGTGCCCCTGAAGGAGATGTTCGGCTACATCTCCAACCTGCGCGGCATGACGAAGGGGCGCGCCTCCTTCTCCATGCAGTTCCACCACTACGATCCGGTGCCCCGCAACGTGGCGGACGAGATCATGAAGGCCTCGGCCTGATCCTGCGGGCAGGGGGCGGACCATCCGGTTCGCCCCCTGCCGAGGAACGATGTGCGGCGGCGCGGGCGAGATGATCGCCCGCGCGGTTTGCGTTTTGGGCTTCCGTTGGGCAGGCGGTGGTGCCCGGGGCGGCCTCAGCGCCTCAGATGGTGCAGCCCCGTCGCATCCAGCACGATCACCCCATCCGCGACCCGGGTCGCGACATAACGCAGCCGGGCGGAGCCGCGGTCCCGCCGGGCGCGGGAGGGCTTCACCTCCACCACCTCCACCGAAACGGCCACCTCCTCGCCGGGCCGCAACGGGGCGGGCCAGCGCACATCCATGGCGGAGCCGGCCAGGCTGATATCCTTCAGCAGCGGACTGGCCATCAGCATGCCGAAGCAGGCGGAAAGCGTATGCAGCCCGGCCGCCACCACCGTCCCGAAGATCGAATCCCGGGCGGCCTCCTCATCCAGATGGAAGGGCTGCGGGTCGTAGCGGCCGGCGAAGTCGCGGATCTCCTCAAGGGAGAGGGTCAGCCGGCCCAGCTCGTAGCGGTCGCCGGGATGTAGCTCGTCGAGGGAGGTCAGGCGGGGCAGCGTCATTTGCCCCCAATAGCCGTGCGACGCTCCCCCTTGAAGCCGGGGCATGCCGGGGCGACATCCCCACCATGATCCAGGATCCGCACCGGCCCCCGGTTCTCGACATGACCCCGGAAGGGGAGTTCCGCGAGCCACAGCGCCCGCTGCGCGGCGGCTCCTGGCTGGACCGCGCCCTGCTGCGCCTGGGAGGGGTGGCGGTGCTCGCCACGGCCGTCGCGGGTGGGCTGGTGCTCGCCGCCTCGGCGGCGCTGCTGCTGGGGCTCCTTATCCCGGTCCTCCTCCTGGCCGGGCTGGTCGGCTTCGTCTCCCTCTGGTGGCGGATGCGGCGCGCCGGCCGTGCCGGGATGCCGGGATTCGTCGTGATCCGCCGCTGAGGCCTTGCCTTGGGCGCTGGCGGGTTTTCACCCGATCCTGGCCGCCTCTATGAGGTGGGGCGGGATGGCCGGCCCTACACCCTGCATCCCGATCCACCCGGCGCCGCCGAGGCGCGGGAGGCGCTCATCCGCCGGGTCTGGGTGGGCTCGGTTCTCCTGAACGCGATGACCATGGGAATCGCCACGGCCAGCGCATGGCTCGCGCCGGGCGGCGTCGCGGCGTGGCTGGGCGTGCTGCCGCTCGTCACCGCACCGGCCCTGCTCGCGGCGCCCCTGCTGCGCCGGCGCCCGTTGAAGGCCCTGCTGCGCCGGCGCCCGTTGAAGGCGCCCAGGCGCGTCCACCACCGCCGCCCGAGCGACTTTCCACCGCCGGACGGTCCGCCCCATCCCCCTCAGGCCAGCCGTTGGATGCCGTGGAGGGTCTGCCCGCGAGACGAGTCCGGGAGAGGCGGTGCCTCTTCCCGGGCCCGCTTCACCATCAGGCCGCCCGGCTGGTCTTCGCCAGATCCGCGCGCTTGTCGAACCGCGCGACGCGGGAGAGCAGGTAGTCCACCTCCGCCCGCGCCGCGGCGGTCAGCCCCGCGCCCGGCCGGCGCTGCGCGTCGCTGGCCAGCACGCCGCGGCGCTTCAGCACGTATTTCCGCACGGCGAGGCCGACGCCCTGCTGCTGCTCGTAGCGCACCAGCGGCAGATGAGCGTCGAAGAGGTCATGCGCCTCGTCCCGCTTGCCCTCGGCCTGCAGGCGGACGATGTCCGCCAGCATGTCGGGGAAGGCATAGCCGGTCATGGCGCCATCGGCCCCGCGCTCGCACTCGAAGTCGAGGAAGAGCCCGCCATTTCCGCAGAGGATGGAGATGCGCTTCATCGACCCATCCTTCTCGAAGCCGCGCAGGGTGCTGATCTTCTCCAGGCCAGGCCAATCCTCATGCTTCAGCATCACGCAGGAGGAATGCGCCTGGACGATCCGCCGGATCACGGAGGGCGTCATCACCACGGTGAAGGTGAGCGGATAGTCCTGGATCACGAAGGGCACGTCCGGCCCGATCGCCTCCACCGCCTGGGCATAGTAGTTCACGATCTGGTCGTCGGTGCGCAGCGTGTTCGGCGGCGCGATCATCACCCCCGCCGCGCCCGCATCCATCACGGCCGCCGTGAGGGACTTCATGGCCGCGAAGCCCGGGGCGGAGACACCGACGATGATGGGGATGCCCGCCCGCTTGATCATGCGCGAGGCAATGGCGATTCCCTCCTCCTGATCCAGCTTCGGGGCCTCGCCCATCTGGCCGAGCACGGTGATGCCGGTCGCGCCGCTCTCGACGAAGAAGTCGGTCAGCCGGTCGTTGGAGGCCTCGTCCACCCGGCCATCGTCATGGAAGGCGGTGGGGGCGATGACATAGACGCCCTTGGCCTGGGTGAGGTCGGTCACGACTGCTGCTCCTTCTTCCAGGCCTCGTAGCGGGCCTTGTTCTCGGCGTTGGGCGGATAGAGGCCGGGCAGGGACGCGCCGCGCTCCACCTCGCCCATGATCCAGGTTTCCTGCCGCTCCTGCTCCACCGCGGCCTCAACCACGGCCTCCAGCAGGGCCTGAGGGATCAGCACCGCGCCATCCTGGTCCACCACCACCACATCGCCCGGGAACACGGCCACGCCGCCGCAGCCGATCGGCTGGTCCCAGGCCACGAAGGTGAGGCCGGCGACCGAGGGCGGGGCCGCCGCGCCGTTACACCAGACCGGCAGGTTCGTGCCCAGCACGCCCGCGATGTCCCGCACCACCCCATCGGTGATCAGCGCGGCCACGCCCTTCTTCTGCATGCGCTGGCAGAGGATGTCCCCGAAGATGCCGGCATCCTGCACCCCCATGGAATCGACCACGGCGATGCAGCCCTCCGGCATCGCCTCGATGGCGGCGCGGGTGGAGATGGGGGAGGACCAGCTTTCCGGGGTCGCCAGGTCCTCGCGGGCGGGGACGAAGCGGAGGGTAAAGGCCCGGCCGACGATGCGGGGCTGGCCCTCGCGGATCGGCTTGGTGCCGCGCATCCAGACGTTGCGCAGGCCCTTCTTGAGCAGGACCGTCGTCAGGGTCGCGGTGGAGACGCCTTCGAGCGCCGTCTTGATCTTCGGATCGAGGTTCATTCCGTCTCCTCCGGATGCGGGGGGATGCCGGGCTTCGCGCGGCGGGCCATGCGCGTCAAGCGTGCCCGGGATCGGCCCTAAAGGTTTCTTCATGGGTTGGAGAGTGGGCGGGGCGGCCCCATCTGCCGGGCATGATCCTCACCGGTCGATTTATCGGGTTGGGCGCTGGCGCGCTGCTGGCGGGGCTGGCCGCTTGCGCCGGGGAGGCCGCGGCGCAGGAGCGCCGCTTCTTCCAGGTGGCCCCCGGCCCCCGTTCCGCCGCGCCCCTGCTGGATACGAGCCCGGCGGCGGGCGGCCAGAGCATGACGGTGATGAACCGCAGCGCCATTAACCGCTGGCTCTGCCCCAATGGAGGCAGCCCCATGCGCGGCCGACCCGGCCGGTGCGACGGCCGCGGGGTGGCCCGTGGTGGCGGGGGCGGCGGCGCCGCGGCCGATGTCGCGGGCTGGCATGCCGACCTGCCGCCGCCCACCCACCGGCAGGTCGCCTGCCCCGCGGGCACGGTGGCCACCGAGGCCCGCGCGAATCCCGGAACCGTCCGCTGCCTGCCCAAGGTGGAGGAGGTACGGCAGGCCAGCGCCGACGCACCGCCCGCGCCCACCGAGACCGCCGAGGCCCGCGCACCGGCGACCCGGCCCGATTCCGCGCCGCCCGCACCGGCGCCCCGGGCGGAGGCGGCGCCGGGGCCGGCGGCCAGCCCGGCCGCCGGGTCCTAGGGTTCGCTCGACGGCTTCATCCGCTCGCGTCTCTATTCGCGGAGGGCAGGCGGGGCCGACAGCGTCGCCCGCCCCTGGAACACCTGCCGGATGCCCCAGCACAGCGCCGCGAGCGTGGCGAAGGCCAGCCCGGCGACGAGGACCCAGACCGCTGGCCGGATCTCGAACTCCAGATCGAAATTCGCCTGGAAGATGGCCGCCGCCGGGAGATTGGTCGCGAGGGCGTACCAGAGATATTCCAGCCCCGCCGCGCCGGCTGCGGCGAGCGGCGCGATCGGCACCAGGACCCAGGGCGAGGCCCGCCACCGCGCTGGCACCAGCCGCCAGAGCATCAGCCAGAGGAACAGCCCGCTCATCAGCACGGGCTCGGAGACGTTGATCTTCGACTGCATGTAGAAATGCAGGATGCCGAGCGCGGTGAGGGGATAGACCAGCCGGTGGAGCGGCTTCCACTCCCGCCCGAGCCGCCGAAGGGAGGCGTCGGTGGAGGTCCAGCCCAGCACCGCCAGCCCGATCAGCGCCGTGAAGCCGGTGGAGAGATAGGGCCGCTTCACGATCTCCAGCAGCACATGCCAGAGCCGGAGATGCTCGTTCCCGACATAGAGGGCGAGGTGGACGAGGCCGTAGCCCAGCGCCGCCAGCCCCAGCATCCGCCGCAGCTGCATCACCTTCGGCCAGTCCAGCGCCCAGCGCGCCGGCGTCACGGCGAGGCTGATCAGCAGGAACCGCACGCACCAGTCGCCCGTCTCATGGGTGGCGAAGGTCAGCGGCTCCGGCCCGAGCCCTTCCGTGGCCCAGAGCCAGGCCAGCCGGAGCAAGGGCAGGAAGCAGCCCAGCAGCACCGCCGCTTTGAACGGCGAAAAGCGCCCGCCCCGGTCGAGCCAGGGCCAAGGCCCGGGCTTCGGCGGTGGCGGCCCCTCGCGGCGGGGCCGGCGCGGGCGGGCGGGGGAGGCGAGGGCGGCCTCGCTCACATCGGGGGCACCACGCCGTCCCGCGCCACGGTGACGCGGGTGGCGGTGAGGACCCCGTCTGGGCCGGGGCTGGCGGAGAGGAAGACCTGCGCGCCGGGCTTCAGGTCCTCCATCGCGGCCGGGATGGGCGTCACGACAGGCACATCGGGCGGGACCAGCACCTTCACGGTCTGGCCGCGCGCGGTGAGGGTGAGGCTGCGCCCGTCATTGCCCTGCACCGCCGAATCCACGGTGGCGTTGGTCATGGAGGAGCTGGGCGTCAGGTCCCAGGCGTAATGCCCTTCGCCCGTGCCGCGCATCGCCTCGGGGAAGACCAGCACTTCCAGCGCGCGCCACACGCCATCCGGGCCCGGTTCGGCGGCGGTGCCGATGAAGGTTCCGGGGGCGACGGCCGAGAGTTCAAGCCGGCGCAGGGCCGAAACGCCGGCGCCCTCGGCGAGGCGGATCTCCAGCCTCTGCCCCTCGCGGGTCGTCACGGTCAGCATGCGGTCGGAGAGGCCTTCGATCCGCCCGCGGATCCGGCGCGGGCCACCCTGCGCCAGGGCGGGCACCCAGCCCGCCGCGGCCAGGGCGGCCATGCCCAGCAGCACCATCCGTCGCGTCATCGCCTGCCTCCATCCAGCCCGGCGACAACGCGGGGCGGGGCTATCCGTGCACGACACCCGCCGCGCGAAGCCGCGATAGCTCCTCCGCGCCCAGGGCCGGACCGAGGATGTCGTCATTATGCTCGCCAAGACCAGGGGCGGGGCGGGCAAGGATGCCGGGGGTGCCGGAAAGGCGCGGCACCTCTCCATGCATCGGCAGCCAACCCATTTCGGCGTCCGGAACCTCGATCAGACTCTCATGCTCGGCCACATAGGCGTCCGTCTCCAGCGCGGGGGCGTCCATGATGGGGCCGATGGTCACGCCCGCCGCGTCGAAATGGGCCAGGTTCTCGGCCATGCTCCGCTCGGCCACGAAGCCGCCGATGATCGCGTCGAGCGACTCCCAGTTCTTCAGCCGCGCGGCATTGGTGGCATAGCGCTCGTCCTGCAGCAGCTCCGGCCGGCCGATCGAGGCCAGGAGCTTCGCCGTCATCCCCTGGGTGGAGGAGGAAAGGCAGACCCAGCCGTCATCCCGGGTGCGATAGGCATTGCGCGGCGCGGTGTTGGTGCTGCGGCTGCCCGTGCGCGGCTTGCGCCGGCCGGTGAGGCGCCAGTTGGCGATCTGCGGCTCCATGACGGAGAAAATCGGGTCGAAGAGCGACAGGTCCACCACCTGGCCACGCCCGTAGGCGCCCTCCGCGGCGCGCAGCGCGATCATGGCGGCGGAGGCGCCGTAGAGGCCGGCATAGGCGTCGCCCATGAACATCGGCGGCAGCACGGGCTCGCGGTCCGCGAAGCCATTCACGGCGGCGAAGCCGGAATACCCCTCCACCAGCGTGCCGAAGCCGGGCTTGTGCCGGTAGGGGCCGGTCTGCCCCCAGCCCGAGACGCGGATGATGACGAGCCTGGGGTTGATGGCCAGCAGCGCCTCTGGGCTCAGCCCCATCGCCTCCAGCACGCCGGGGCGGAAGCTCTCCACCAGCATCGCCGCATCCCGCGCCAGGCGGCGCACCGCCTCCTGGCCCTCGGGCGACTTCAGGTTGAGGCACACGCTCTTCTTGTTGCGGCACCAGGTCTTCCAGGCGGTGGAGATGCCCTCCACCTTCCAGGCGCGCAGCGTGTCGCCTTCCGGCGGCTCCACCTTCACCACCTCGGCGCCGTGGTCGGCCAGAACCTTGGTCAGCAGGTTGCCGGCGACGAGGCGCGAGAGGTCGATGACCCGCACCCCGTCCAATGCACCCTTCGCCGCCGGGTCGAACTCGCGGCGGCGAAGGCGGGGCGTGTTGTCGGGGTTGCTCATTCGATCCGGATATTGGCGGTGGAGGCGACCTGCTTCCACTGGCTGAGGTCGCGTTGCAGGAAGGCGTCGCCCTCGGCGGCGGAAAGGGGAGTCGGCGTGGCGCCCTCGCCCTCCAGATAGCTCGCGAGCCGGCCGCCCGAGAGGGCCTCGTTCGCGGCGGCGTTCAGCGCCTCGCGGATGGCGGGCGGCGTCCCGCGCCGGGCGAGCAGGCCCCACCAGATGCTGGCAGCGTAATCGGGCAGGCCGCTCTCCTTCGGGGTGGGCGCCTTCGGGCCCTTGGCCGGCGGGTTCTCGCCGGTCCAGCCGATCACCTTCACGCGGTTGCCGCTGATGATCCCGCCCGCCGAGGGCAGGGTGGTGAAGATGAGCTGGATGGTGCCCGCCGCGAGATCGGTCGTGGCCGGCCCCATGCCGCGATAGGGCACGTGCTGCATCTGCAGCCCGCCCGCCTTCTGCGCGAAGAGTTCGGCCGAGAGATGGTTGATGCTGCCGGGTCCGGCCGAACCGTAATCCACCTTGCCGGGATTCGCCCGGAGATAGGTCACGAGCTCCGCCAGCGTGTTCGGCGGAAAAGTCGGCGCGGCGAGGACCACCAGCGGCGCGGCGGCCAGCATCGCCACCGCCTCGAAATCCCCGCTCGCGTCATAGGAGGTCCGCTGGGTCGCCGCGCTGGTCGCGAAGGTGGAGGAGGTGACCATCAGCGTCAGCCCGTCGGCAGGGCTGCGCACCACCTCCGCCGAGCCGATGGTGCTGCCGGCGCCCGGGCGGTTCTCCACCACGAAGGGCTGGCCGAACTTGGCCTGCAGGTGCTCGGCGAGCGGCCGCGCGACCGCGTCGTTGCTGCCGCCGGGCGGGAAGGGGACGATGACGCGCACGGGGCGCGAGGGCCATCCGCCCAACCCGCTTCCCTGCGCGCGCGCCACGGCCGGCAAGGCGAGGGCCGCGGCCCCCAGCGTGCGTCTCGTGATCCCGTTCATGCGTTCCTCCGCTTTGCCTTGTTCATCACCGCGCCCCTCATTCCACGCCCTTATTCCGCGCCGGGCAGGCCGAGCTTGCGCGCGAGCGCCAGCACCGCCTCGGCGCCGGCGACGAAGGGCGCGTCCACCATGCTGCCATCGACGAGGAAGGCGCCCGTGCCCGAGGCGATCCGCTCGCGCGCCACCTCGACCACCCGCTTCGCGCGGGCGATCTCGGCCGGGCTCGGCTGGAAGGCCTCGTTCGCCATGGCGATCTGGCTGGGGTGGATGCAGCTCTTGCCCGCATAGCCCATGCGGCGCGCGGCCTCGGCCTCGGCGCGATAGGCGTCGGGCTGGTCCACCTTGGCGAAGGCGCCGTCATAGGCGGGCTGGTTATGCTCGGCGGCCGCGAGGCGGATTTCCATCCGTAGATGGGCCAGCGTCGCGGCGTCCATGCGGTCGAAGCCATAGGGCTCGAGAAGGTCGGCATAGCCGATCTGCAGGCCGCAGGCGCGCGGATGCGCCCCCGCGATCTCATGGGCCAGCCGCAGCGCGCGGGGCGTCTCGATGTTGCAGAGGATGCCGATGGGCTCGGCCACGCCATTCGCCCGCTCCGCGCGCTCCAGCGCATCGGCGGCGGCGGCCACCTCCGCCGCGTCGCGGATCATCGGCAGGTTGATCATATGCGTGCCCGGCAGGGCGACCGCCGCGATGTCCCGCTCGAAATGGGGCGTGTCGATGCCGTTCACGCGGATGACGATGACCTTGCCGCCGTGATCCCCGCCGCGCAGGAAGGCCGCGAGCATCTCCCGCGCCTCGTCCTTGCGGTTCGGCGCCACCGCATCCTCGAGGTCGAAGGACAGCGCATCGGCGGCGGAGGCCGCGGCCTTGGCGAAAAGCTCCGGCCGGGAGCCGGGCACGAACAGCTTGCTCCGCATCAGCACTGGCCGCACCCGTGTCACTCCCAAATGGCAGGCCGGGCATTCGGGGGCCGGCCGTTGGGCCAGGAGGATACGCCCGGGACCGGGAAACATAATCTTGAGAATTGAACGTTCAGACGATAGGTTTTGTATCGGATGGACACGCGCTTCCTCGAAACCTTCCTTGCCGTGGTCGAGAACGGGTCGGTGGCGGGAGCCGCCCGGCGGCTGAACCTTACCCCGGCCGGCGTGGCGCAGCGCCTGCGCGCGCTGGAGGCGGAGATCGGCGCGCCGCTGCTCGCGCGGGCCGGGCGGAGTGTGGTGCCGACCGGGGCGGGGGCGCGGATCGCCCAGCGGGCACCCGCCCTGCTCGCCGGTCTGCGGGACCTCGCCGCCCTGGCGACGGAGGATGCGTTGGCGGGCGAGCTGCGCCTGGGCGCCGTGCCCACTGCCATCACCGGCCTGCTGCCCGACCTGATGATGTCGCTGCGCGACCGCCACCCGCGCATCGAGATCCGCATCGTGCCCGGCCGCTCCGAGGAGCTGTACGGCCGGGTGGCGGATGGCTCGCTCGATGCCGCGCTCATCGTGCAGCCGCCCTTCGAGATGCCCAAGACCTGCGGCTGGACGCCGCTGCGGGAGGAGCCGCTGATCGTCCTCGCCCCCGGTCGGCTCGCCGGGGCCGATCCCCTGGCGGTGCTCTCGGCCGAGCCCTTCATCCGCTACGATTCCGCCTCCTGGGGCGGCAAGCTCGCCGGCGCCTATCTCAGCCAGCGCCGTATCCGCCCGCGTGAGGGGGTGGAACTGGTGACGCTCGATGCCATCGCGGTGCTGGTGGACCGGGGCCTTGGCGTGTCGCTCGTGCCGGATTGGGCGCCCCCCTGGCCGGAGGGGCTCTCGCTGGCGAAGCTGCCGCTGCCGGATGCGCCGGCCCGCCGCATGGGGCTGGTCTGGGGTCGTGGCTCGCCACGCCTGCGTCTGGCGCTCGCCCTCGCCGGAGAGGCGGCGCCCCGGAGCTAGGTCGCCGTGCCCCGCCCGCTATTCCGGGCGGCGCGGGATGATGGCGATGGTCCCGCTCACCTCCAGCACGGCGAGGCGGATCTCCTCCATCCGGGTCAGCCCCTGGCCTTCGCGGGCGCTCTGCAGGATTTCGTCCTCGCAGATCCTCGCCTCCCGCATGCGGTCCTTCAGCGGCTGCCCGTCCACCACCAGGATGGTGGGCAGTCCCTCCAGGATGCGGTCCGCCGGGCGGTGGCGCGCCTTCAGCCAGCGCATGGCCACGTCCAGGCCAAGCAGCGTCGCGATGACGAGCAGGCCGTTGGTGAGGGAGAAGTCCTCGCCGAGAAGGGATTGCTGGGTGGCCTCGCCGACCACGAGGAGCAGCACGAAGTCGAAGGTGGTGATGTGGCTCATGCTGCGCCGGCCGGTGATCCGGAAGAGCAGCGTGAGGGCGACATAGATCGCGAGGGCGCGAAGGACGCTTTCCATTACGGCAGCACGATCAGGCGCAGGGGAATGGCGGCCTCGCCGATGGCGAGCTGCCCGTTGACGATGCCCGGCCGGCTGGAACGGATCTTCAGCAGGATTTCCGCCCGCTCGCCCTCGGGCGGTGGATCGAAGCGCAGCCAGACGCGGCCGGGCGCGCGGGATTCGCCCGCCGGCTGCGGCTCGATGCCGGAGATCTCGACCGGCCCGGCCAGCCCGCCCTCCAGACGCAGCTCCAAGGGGCCGCGATGCGGGGCGAGGCCACGGATGCGGAGCTGGCTGTCCCGCCCAATGCGTTCGATCCATTCCCATTCGGCCTCGATCGCGCCATCCGCGCTGCGTGCGCTGGCCTGGGCCAGCGGCCCCCCGCCGAACACCCCGGCGATGCCGAGCAGGACGAACAGCGCCATCGCGCCCCAGCCGATCCGCTGGAAGCGCCAGACGCGCCGCTGGAAGGCGAGATCCTCCCCGACGAGCCGGGAGGCCTCCTGAAGCTGGGGTGGGTTCATGGCGGGGCAACGCGGGCTGGGCAGAGGCGTTGCCCCGGGGCCTTCACGCCCCGGGCGGCGCATGCGAAAGCCGGGATATGCGCATCCATGTCCAGAATCCCGCCAACGACCCGGAATTCTCCATCACGGAGGCCCAGTGGCGCGCCGCCATCGCGCGCAGCCCGGACATGGAAGGGCTTCAGGTCTCCTTCGCCAGCGACGATCCGGGCCTGGCGGCCGCCCTGCCGGACGCCGAAGTGCTGCTGACCTGGGTGCGGCCGCTGCGCCAGCGCTTCCCGGTGGGCGCGCTTCCCGGGGTCGCGCCGAAGCTGAAGGTGATCGCCTGCACCTCGGCGGGCGTGGACAGTGCCGCGCCCTTCGACTGGCTGCCCGATTCCGTCGCCCTGCTGAACAACCGCGGCACCCATTCCGAGAAGGCCGGCGAGTTCGGCATCATGGCGCTGCTGATGCTGCAGACGCATATGCCCGCCTTCGCGGACCAGCAGCGGCGGGGCGAGTGGAAGCCGCGCTTCGCCTCCACCCTGGAGGGGCGGCGCGTGGTGATCGTCGGTCTGGGCTCGCTCGGCGGCGGCGTCGCTCGCCGGGCGAAGCAGTTCGGCATGACGGTGGTCGGGGTGCGCCACGGGAGCGAGCCGCATCCGGATTGCGACGAGACCCATCCGAACGAGGCGCTGGACGCGCTGCTGCCGGGCGCCGACTTCCTCGTCCTCGCCTGCCCGCTGACCGAGCGGACGCGCAACCTGCTCTCGCGGGAGCGGATCGCGCTGCTGCCCCGGGGCGCGCGCCTCGTGAACATCGCCCGCGGCGCCGTCTGGGACCAGGATGCGGTCTGCGACGCGCTCGATTCCGGCCATCTCGGCGGCTGCGTGACGGATGTGGCCGTGCCTGAGCCGCTGCCGGCCGACCACCGGCTGTGGCGCACCCCCGGCATGATCGTGACCCCGCATGTCTCGGCCGATGACCGCGAGCGGTACAACGACCGCACGCTGGACATCCTGTTCGAGAACCTTCGCGCTCTCAGGGACGGCCGCCCCATGCCGAACCGCGTGGACCCGTCCAAGGGCTACTGAGCCCCATGCAGGGCTGAGTTCGGGCCGGGCCTAAGCCCGGCCCCCCGTGCCGGTCAGCGCCGGGCGGGCACGGGCCAGGCGGCCTCGCGGAGGATCCGCATGGCGGCCTCGCGATGTGCGCCGTAGCCCGCCACCGGCGCCGTGTCGAAGCGCGGCTCGCCCAGGGCACGCACGGCCGGCGGCACCGGGGCCGCCGGCAGCGTCGCGTAGAAGATGCCGCCGCCGAACTCCGCCTGCGCCTGTTCCGTCATCATGAAGTCGATGAAGCGGGTCGCGTTCTCGCGGTTCGGGGCGCCCTTGAGCAGGCCGATGGCGGTGACGTTCAGCATGGCACCGGGCTGGCCGGCGGCCTGGTCTGGCCAGGCCACGCGCAGGCGCTCCGCCGCGTCGCGCTCCTCAGGCTTGGCCGAGGGGGCGCCGAGGCGGAGGAGATAGTAGTGGTTGCTGATCGCCACCGCGCAGCGCCCGGCAGCCACTTGCTGGATCTGGGTGAAATCGGAGGCCAGCGGGACATCCGGGGCGAAGTTGGCGGCAACCCCCTTCGCCCAGCGCAGCGCGCCCTCCTCCCCGAGCTGGCCGACCATGCGGGCCGTGAGGGAGAGATTGTAGGCGGTGGGGGCGGTGGGGCAGACCCGCCCGCGGAAGCGCGGCTCCGCCAGTTCGGCGAGGGTGGCGGGTGCAGCCCCGTCATCCTTGCGCACCACGAGGATGCGGGCGCGGGCCGAGACGCCGGTCCAGAGATTCGCGGGGTGGCGCAGATGCGCGGGCACGCGCGCCGTGGCGGCGGACGCATAGGGCTCGAACACGCCCGCTTCCTCCAGCTGCGCGAGCGCGCTGGCATCGGTGCCCAGCATCACATCCCCGGCCCCACGCGGGCTGGCGCCCAGCGCCGTCACCGCGGCATTGCCGGCGTTGGGGACGAAATGCAGCCGGATGCCCGTCTCCCGCGTGAAGCGGGCGAAGGGCTCCTGCTCCGCCGAGCCGGGGCGCTGCGCGATGATGGCCAGCTCCCCCTGGGCAAGAGCGGGGGCGGAGAAGGGCAGGGCGAGGAGGCCGGCGGCGAGGAGGCGGCGTGTGAACGGGCCCATGACGATCTCCGGTAAGGGGAGCCCCCTTTACCGCGCCTCCGCCGATTCAAGAATGCAAATTGTTCGCAGATACCCGGTTCGCCACCGCGTTCCTTCTTCCGGAACGACAAACCGGCGTGCCGGCCCCGCGTTGAGCCGGGATGCGTATCCATTCGATCGAGTGCGGCTCCATGCGGCCCTTCGGGGGCCGGCTCTGGGACGGGGAGACCCGGGGCTTCGGCCCGGCCCATCTCGCCTGCCGCTGCCTGCTGGCGGAAACCGAGGCCGGGCTGGTGCTCATCGACACGGGCTTCGGGCTGGAGGACGTGAACCAGCCCGTGCCCCGCCTGAACACGGCCTTCTACCTCGCGGACCGGGTGCATCTGGAAGCGGACGAAACCGCCATCTCCCGCATCCGCCAGCTCGGCCTGGACCCGCGGGACGTGCGCCACATCGTCATGACCCATCTCGACTTCGACCATGCGGGCGGGCTGACCGACTTCCCCTGGGCCACGGTGCATGTGCATGCCGTGGAACTGGCCGCCTCCCGCCGGCGTGCCGGGGCCATCGCGCGCGGTCGCTACCGCCCGGCCCAGCTGGCGCATCCGATGCAGGAATACAGCCTGCCCGGCCCGATGTGGTTCGGCCTGCCCACCATCCGCGGGCTGGAGGGGCTGCCGCCCTCCATCTTCCTCGTCCCCTTGCCGGGCCACACGGCCGGGCATTGCGGCGTCGCGCTCGAAACGCCGCAGGGCTGGGTCCTGCATGCGGGCGACACCGTGTTCATGCATTCGGAGCTGGAACCGCCGATGCGGATGCCCCCGCTCGCGGCCGCCTATGCCAATGTCATGCAGGTGAACCGGGAGGCCCGGCTGCAGAGCCGCCGGATGCTGCGCGCCCTGGCGCGGGAGCATGGCGACGAGGTGACCATCCTCTGCACCCATGACCCCGTGCTGCCTTCCGGCGCGGCGGCACGGCTGGTCACGCAGGCCGGCGCCGGCCTTCGCGCGCCCGAGCCCGCGCTGCCTTCCGCCTGACGCCTTTCCTCACCCCGGCACGCGCCGCGCCAGCGCCTGCTCCCGCCAGAGAATGAAGAGGCCGGCGCCAACGATGATCGCCGCGCCGACAAGGCTTCGCAGCGTCAGCACCTCGCCGAAGAAGAGGTAGCCGAACAGGACCCCCCAGGGGATCAGCGTGTAGTGCAGCGGCATCACCGTGGAGGCCGGGGCCAGGCGGAGGGAATGCGTGACGCAGATGTTCCCGGCCAGGGAGCCGAGGCCGAGCAGGAGCAGCAGCACCGTTTCCAGCGGCCCCGGCGCCACCCAGGCCTGCTGCGAGACGAGGACCACCCCCAGCAGCATGGCGACGAGGAACTGCCAGCCCAGCAGAACCGGCGCCGGCGTGCCCGCGAGCCGGCGCGTGGCGATGACGAAGAGCGCGTAACCCAGGCTGCCCGCCACGGGTACCAGCGCGGCGAGGGAGAGGCTGCCCTGCGGGTCCACCGCCAGCACCACGCCGAGGAAGCCCACCCCGACCGCCGTCCAGCGCCGCCACCCCACCCGCTCCCGGAGAAGAAGGGGGGACAGGGCCGTCACGAAAATCGGCGAGGCCATGTAGAAGGTGATCACCTCCGCCAGGGGCAGGAGGGAGAGGGAGACGAAGAAAAGCGTCGCCTCGATCGCCGAGAGCCCGGCGCGAAGCGCCTGGAGCCCGGGTTGCCGGGCGCGCAGGAGCGCGTGGCGGGAGCGCCAGAGCGACGGGAGCAGCACGAGCAGCCCGACCGTGCTGCGGAACAGGAGAAGCTGGCCGACCGCATAGGCCCCGACCAGCCATTTGCCGAGCGTGTCATTGGCCGCGAAGAGAAACACGCCCAGCAGCATGAGCAGGACGCCCCGGGCGGCATTCCGGCTGCCCGGGAGGTCGGCCATGGAGGGGAGGGGAGGCTTTCCCGCCCCTCAGCCCTGCTGGAGCGCGGCGACGCCCGGCAGGGTCTTGCCCTCCAGCCATTCCAGGAAGGCGCCGCCAGCGGAGGAGACATAGGTCATGCGCTCGGCCACGCCCGCATGGCGCAGGGCCGACACCGTGTCGCCGCCACCGCCGATCGACTTCAGCCCGGCGGACTGGGTGAGGCCCGCCACGCTCTGCGCCACGGCCACCGTCGCGGCATCGAAGGGCGGGATCTCGAAGGCACCCAGCGGGCCGTTCCAGACCAGGGTCGAGGCCTGGCGCAGCCGGTTCTCGATCAGCCCCACCGTCTCCGGCCCAACATCCAGCGCCATCATGTCGGAGGGCACGGAATCCACGGTCACCGTGCGCGTCGCCGGATGCGCCTTGAATTCGGTGGCGACCACGAGATCCCGCGGCAGCACGATCTCGCAATTCGCGGCCTTCGCCTCGTCCAGGATCCGCAGCGCCGTCGCGTGCATCTCGGCTTCCTGGAGGGACCGGCCCATGTCGTAGCCCTGGGCCGCGAGGAAGGTGTTCGCCATGGCGCCGCCGATGACGAGCACATCCACCTTGCGTGAGAGGTTCCCAAGCAGGTCGAGCTTGGTGGAGACCTTCGCGCCGCCGACGATGGCAACCACGGGGCGGGAGGGGGAGCCGAGCGCCGCCTCCAGCGCCTCCAGCTCCGCCTGCATCAGGCGCCCGGCATAGGCCGGAAGGAGCTTCGCCACGCCCTCGGTGGAGGAATGGGCGCGGTGGGCGGCCGAGAAGGCGTCGTTCACATAGGCATCGCCCAGCTTGGCCATCTCGGCGGAGAGGGCCGGGTCGTTCTTCTCCTCGCCTGCATGGTAGCGGGTGTTCTCCAGCAGCAGCACGTCGCCATCCGCCAGCTTCGCGACCGCGGCCTCGGCCACCGGCCCGATGCAGTCATCGGCGAAGGCGACCGGCTTGCCGAGGACGGAGGAGAGGGCCTCGGCCAGCGGGCGGAGCGACATCTCCGGCACGCGCTTGCCCTTGGGACGGTCGAAATGGGAGAGGATCACGACCTTCGCGCCCTTCTCCGACAGCTCCTTGATCGTCGGGCTGAGGCGCTCGATCCGGGTGCGGTCTGTGATGGCGCCGTCCCGCACCGGCACGTTCAGGTCGGCGCGCAGCAGCACGCGCTTCCCCTTGGCGTCGAGGTCGTCGAGGGTGCGGAAGGAGGCCATCGGTGGTGTTCCCCGGGGGTGCTCAGGAGGTGCTGAAAGGGAAAGGGGGCGCCGAAGCGCCCCCGATCAGTGTCTCAGAGCGAGCCGAGCAGGGCGGCGGTGTCGCTCATGCGGTTCGAGAAGCCCCACTCGTTGTCGTACCAGGACATCACGCGGACCAGCCCGCCATCGACCACCTGCGTCTGCGTCGCGTCGAAGGTGGAGGAGTGGGAGTCGTGGTTGAAGTCGATGGAGACGAGCGGCTGGGTGTTGTAGCCGAGGATGCCCTTCAGCTCGGGGCTCTCGGAGGCCGCCTTCATCGCCGCGTTGATCGCCTCCTTCGTCAGGCCCTCGGTCTTGGCGGGCACGAAGTCGAGCGAGACGAGGGAGACGTTCGGGGTGGGGATGCGGATCGCGGTGCCGTCCAGCTTGCCCTTCAGCTCCGGCAGAACGAGGCCGACGGCCTTGGCCGCGCCCGTCGAGGTCGGGATGGCGGACACGGCGGCGGCGCGGGCGCGGTGCAGGTCCTTATGCAGCGTGTCCACCGTGTTCTGGTCACCCGTATAGGCGTGGATGGTGACCATGTAGCCGCGCAGGATGCCGAACTTCTCGTGCAGCACCTTGGCGATCGGCGCCAGGCAGTTGGTGGTGCAGGAGGCGTTGGAGACGATCTTGTGCTCGGGCTTCAGCGTCTTGTGGTTCACGCCATAGACGATGGTGGCCTGGGCGGACTCGTCCGCATAAGCCTCGCCCCAGGTGACGGGGGCGGAGACCAGCACCTTGCGCACGCCGGACTGCAGCAGCAGCGAGGCCTTCTCGGTGCTGGTGAAGATGCCCGTGCACTCGGCGGCCACGTCCACGCCCTGCCAGGGGAGCTTGGTGGGGTCGCGCTCGGCCGTCACCTTGATCGGCTTGTAGGTGCGGCCGGCGGCCGAGATCACCAGGCTGTCGCCCTCCACGCGGACCTCGCCGGGGAAGCGGCCATGCACGCTGTCGTAGCGGAACAGATGGGCGTTCGCCTCGACCGAGCCGAGGTCGTTGATATACGTGAACTCGACATCGTCGCGCCCGCTCTCGAGCGCCGCCCGAAGCACCAGGCGGCCGATGCGCCCGAAGCCGTTGATCGCAACCTTGACCGCCATGTCATCGCTCTCCTTGGATCAGTTCACGCGGCGCTTGACCGCCGCCACCACCGCATCCGCGGTGATGCCGAAGTGCTTGTAAAGATCGCCGGCCGGCGCGCTGGCGCCGAATCCCTGCATGCCCACGAAGATGCCATCGGGGCCGAGCCAGCGCGACCACCCGAACTCCAGCGCCGCCTCGATCCCGACCCGCAGGGCGGAGCCGAGCACGGCCTCGTGGTAGGACGGGTCCTGCAGCGCGAAGAGCTCCCAGCAGGGCAGGGAGACCACCGCCACCGGGATGCCCGCCTGCTCCAGCGCCTCGCGGGCCGCGAGCGCGATCTCCACCTCGGAGCCGGTGGCGATCAGCGTCGCCTTCCGCTCGCCCGAGGCCTCGGCCAGCACATAGCCGCCGCGCGCCGTGCGGTTCTCGCCCACGTCGCTCCGCACCGTCGGCAGGTTCTGGCGGGAGAGGGCGAGCACGCTCGGCCCGTCGGCCCGCTTGACCGCCAGCTCCCAGGCCTCCGCCGTCTCGATCACATCGGCCGGGCGGAAGACATGCAGGTTCGGGATGACGCGCAGCGCCGCCAGCGTCTCGACGGGCTGGTGGGTCGGGCCGTCCTCGCCCAGGCCGATGCTGTCATGGGTCAGCACATGCACCACCCGCTGCCGCATGAGGGCCGCGAGGCGGATGGCCGGGCGCATGTAGTCGCTGAAGACGAGGAAGGTGCCGGAATAGGGGATGATGCCCCCATGCAGCGCCATGCCGTTCATGGCCGCGGCCATGCCGTGCTCGCGGATGCCCCAATGGACGAAGCGCCCGCCCCAGTTCTGGGCGGAAAGGGCGGGGATGCCCTTCACATTGGTGTTGTTGGAGCCGGTGAGGTCGGCGGAGCCGCCGATCATCTCGGGCACCGCCGGCACCAGCGCCTCCAGCGCCTTCTGCGAGGCGACCCGGGTGGCGAGCTTGGGCTTCTCGGCCACGGCCTTGGCCTTCCACTCGCCGATGGCGGCGTCCCAGCGCTCGGGCAGCTTGCCGGCCATGGCGCGCTCGAAATCGGCGCGCTGCGGGTGCTTGGCCAGCCGCTTCAGCCAGGAGCGACGCGTGCCGCCGCCGCGCTTGCCCGCGGTCTCCCAGGCTTCGCGGATCTCGGCCGGCACCTCGAAGGGACCGGCCTCCCAGCCCATGGCCGCCTTGGCCGCCGCGGCCTCGTCCCCGCCCAGCGGGGCGCCATGGCTGCCGGCGGTGCCCGCCTTCTTCGGCGCGGAGAAGCCGATGATGGTGCGGCAGGCAATCAGCGTCGGCCGGCGGGACTTGGTGGCGGCGTTCAGCGCGGCCGCGATCGCCTCGTGGTCATGCCCGTCCACGCGCCGCACCGCCCAGCCATAGGCCTTGAAGCGCGCCAGCGTGTCCTCGGAGACCGAGAGCGCGGTGTCGCCGTCGATGGAGATGTGGTTGTCGTCCCAGAGGACGGTCAGCTTGCCCAGGCCGAAATGCCCGGCCAGCGAGGCCGCCTCGTGGGAGATGCCCTCCTGCAGGTCGCCGTCCGAGGCGATGACCCAGGTGCGGTGGTCCACTAGGCTCTTGCCGAAGCGCGCGGCCAGGTGGCGCTCGGCCATGGCCATGCCGACCGCGGTGGAGATGCCCTGGCCCAGCGGGCCCGTGGTCGTCTCGATCCCCGGATGCTCGCCCACCTCCGGATGGCCGGCGGCGGGGGAGTGGAGCTGGCGGAAGCGGCGCAGCTCCTCCACGCCCATTCCCGCATGGCCGGACAGGTGCAGCCAGGCATAGAGCAGCATGGAGCCATGGCCCGCGCTGAGCACGAAGCGGTCGCGGTCCGGCCAGCGGGGGTCGGCCGCGTCATGCTTCAGGAAGCGGGTGAACAGCACGGCCGCGGCGTCGGCCATGCCCATGGGCATGCCGGGATGGCCCGACTTGGCCGCCTCGACGCCATCGATCGCGAGGGCGCGGATGGCATCGGCCATGCGGCGGATGGGGGTCACGGGGCGGGCGAGGATCGCATCCTGCGCCACCAGAGCGGGGCTGCGCTCCGGCGTGGCGGGCTGCCGATCGGGTTCCAGGGTGGCCAAGTGAGGATGTCTCCCGCGGCAATGCCGGGCATGGCGTCGCCCGCCGGCTGCGCAGCGGCGAGGCGGGCGTCCCAGTCGCGTCGCGCGCCGCTATAGAGGCGGCTCGGGAAGATGCCAACCCTGCGGCGCCCGCTCCGGCCCGCCGGAGCGGGGTGACGGCATAATTCCGCGTGCCGATACGCGAGAAAGCTGCCATAAACTGAGACGAAGGACGCAACTTGCTCCGTCGCCATGCCATTTCCTGGCAAGCCGCATGCGGACAGCGAAGAGGGATCGATCCTTGATGCCTCCCGAAGAGGCTCCGATGCGCCGCCTCCGCAAGGGGGCCGCGCTGGGCGTCAGTGGGCTTCTCGTTGCCGCCACGGCGGCGGCGACCCTGGCGCTACTCGCCTCGCCGGTCCTGGCCACCCCGATCCTCGCCGGGCTGCTCCTTCTGCTCGTCGCCATCGCACTGGCCGCGCTGGTCCTTCTCTGGCCCCACCTCCGCCGCGCCGCCCTGCTGCGGGAAGCCCTGGAGCGCAGCACGCTGCGCTACGCGGCCTTCGCGCCCGACCGCAGGCTGCTGGATCACAGCGGAGCGGATGACCTGCCGGGGTTGGAGGCGCACACGCCGCCCGGGCCCGCCGGCGACGGCCTGACCCCCGCCGACGGCGAGGATGAATCCCAGGCGGAATATGACCGCGCCCTGCCGGACGGCCGCGTCCTCCGGGTCAGCATGCGGCGCCTCGCTGGCGGCGAGGTGGCGCGTTTCGCCCTCGACGTGACCGGGGCGCGGTCGCGGGACCTGCGGGCGCGCGCGATCCATGAAGCGGTACCGGCCGCGATCTGGCATCTGGACCGCGAAGGGCGGAGCCTTTCGGGCAACCAGCGCCTGCTCGACCTCTTCGGCGGGCAACTGCCGGCGACGCTGGCCGAGAGCGGGCTGGAGCCGCTCGGCGGCAGGGCGGAGGGGCCCTTCGGCCTCCCGCCCGGGCGGGAGGTTGAGGCGGTGCTCCCCGCGCGGGGAGCGCTGGCCGAGCGCCGCGTGATCGTCACCGCCTCGCCCTGGCTGCCGGGGGAGTGTGGCGGCGCCCAGGCCATCCTCATGCTGCTCGACGTCACGCGGCTGCACGCCGCCCAGGCCCAGGCGCTGCACTTCGCCTGGCACGACCCGCTGACCGGCCTGCCGAACCGCTTCCGCTTCCAGCAGGCCCTGGCCGAACTGGCTGCGCATCCCGATGGCGGCTCGCTCCTCCTGGTGGACCTCGCCGGGCTGCGCGCGGTGAACGATTCGCTCGGCCAGCAGGCCGGGGATTCGATGCTGCTCGAAGCGGGCCGGCGCATGGCGGAGCAGCTCCGCCCGGCGGATGCCGCCTTCCGCCTCGGCGGCGACGAATTCGCGGTCATCGCGCGCGGGCTGCGGACCTCCCAGGCCGCGGGGGCCATGGCCGCCCGCGTGCGGCGGGCGCTGGCCGCGCCGGTCGATCTCGGCGGTGGCCCCGTGCCGCTGCGCGCCGCGATCGGCCACGCGCACCTGCCGGATGATGCGCAGGACCCGGACGCGCTGCACCGCGCCGCCGCCTTGGCGCTGGCCCAGGCGAAGCGGGAGGGCAACGGCTCCGTCATCGCCTATGACCCGGCTCTGGGGGAACGGGTGGCCCGCCGGCTGGCCCTGCGGGAGAAGCTGATGGCCGCGGTGACGGCCGGCAGCTTCGAACTGGCCTGGCAGCCCCAGGTGGACGCCCGCACCGGCAAGCTTCGGGGGGCGGAGGCCCTGCTCCGCTGGCCCGGTGGCCCGGGCGGCGGGGCGATCTCCCCGGCCGAATTCCTGCCGGTGGCCGAGGCGGCCGGGCTGATGCCCGCCATCGACGCCTGGGTGCTCGACGAGGCGCTGCGCCAGAAGGCCGCCTGGATGAAGGCCGGGACCGGCCCGGAGGTGGTCGGCGTGAACATCTCCCCCGCCACCCTGCGCGACATGGATTTCCCCGCCCGCGTCCAGGCCAGCCTCGCCCGCCACGGCGTGGCGCCCGAGGCGCTGGAGGTGGAGATCCCCGAGGACGTGGCCGCGCGCGACATCGATGCGATCGCCCCCGTGCTGCACGAGCTGATCGCCGATGGCGTGCGACTTTCGCTGGATGATTTCGGCGGCGGCAGCTCGGCGCTGGCCCATCTGCTGCGCCTGCCGGTGGATCAGGTGAAGCTGGACCGCTCCATCGTGGCGGGCCTGCCGGGTGGCGCGCGGGAACGCGCGATCCTGCGCGCCGTCGCCGCCCTGGCCCAGGGGATGGAAATCCCCCTGCTGGCCGAGGGCGTGGAGAACGAGGCGCAGCGCGAAGCCCTGGTGGCCGAGGGCTGCATGGTCATGCAGGGCTGGCTCTTCGGCCGCGCCGTCCCGGCCGGGGAGCTGGTCGCGCGCTGAACCGGCGGCCCGGCCCGGCGCGCGCCCGGGTCAGGCTGGCCGGTTGGCGCGGGCGACCACCGCCTCGAACAGCACCTGGCACCCGTCCGCGGCCTCCTCCGGCAGGATGCTCTCCGCCTCGTTATGGGAGAGGCCGTCCTTGCAGGGCGTGAAGATCATCGCGGTGGGGATGCGGCGCGCCACATAGACGGCGTCATGCCCCGCGCCGGAGATGATCTCCCGCGCCGGCAATCCCAGCCGCGCGGCGGCGTCCCGCACCAGGGCGACGCATTCCGGGTCGAAGGGCTGGGCGGGGATGCGGAACAGCTCGCGCAGCTCCAGCGAAAGCCCGGCCTCGCGCGCCAATGCCTCTGCGCGCGCCGGGAAATCCGCCGCCAGGGTCTCGATCTCCTCCCCCGAGGGATGCCGGAACTCGACGGAAAAGCGCACCTCGCCCGGCACCACGTTGCAGGAGTTGGGGAAGACCTGCAGCCGCCCCACGGTCCCGCGCCCGTCCTCGCCCCGGGCGCGCATCATCTCGTCCACCAGGGTGACGATCCGCGCGGCGCCGACCAGCGCGTCGCGCCGCGTGGAGGGCGGGGTGGTGCCGGCATGCGCGTCCTGGCCGGTCAGCACGGCATCGTACCAGACCTGGGCCTGGCCGCCGGTGACGATGCCGATGCGCTTGCCCTCCCGCTCCAGGATCGGCCCCTGCTCGATATGCAGCTCGAAATAGGAATCCGCCTCGAAGGGCCGGGTGGGATGCTCGCCGCGATAGCCGGTGCCCTCCAGCGCCTCGAGCACCGAGACACCCTCCAGGTCGCGCAGCCCGTAGGTGGCCTCCTGCTCGTAGATGCCGGACCAGACGCCGCTGCCCATGAGGGAATGGCCGAAGCGGCTGCCCTCCTCATCGGTCCAGTTGATGAGCTCGAGCGGCGCCTCGGTCTCGATGTTCAGGTCGTGCAGGGTGCGCATGACCTCCAGCCCCGCGATCACGCCCAGAGCGCCGTCGAACTTGCCGCCGGTCGGCTGGCTGTCGAGGTGGCTGCCGAAGAGGACGGGCTTGCGGTTCGGATCCCGGCCGGGGCGGCGTGCGAACATGTTGCCCATGGAATCCACCCGGACCGTCAGCCCCACCGCCTGGCACCACTGGCTGAACTGGTCCCGGCCGGCGCGGTCCACCTCGGTCAGCGTCAGCCGCTTGACCCCGCCCTTGGGCGTGGCGCCGATCTCGGCCATGGCCATCAGCGTGTCCCAGAGGCGGCGGGAATCGATGCGCTGATTGGTTCCGGTCATGGCGGCTCGCTCCGACGTGATTCGGCCCGGATGAATGCGGCGCCCGCCCGCGCGGGGCAAGCCCGCCCCTGGGCAAAAGCGCCGGGCCGGGAAGCCTTGCGATCCGCCCGCGTCGGCGCGAGGTTGCGCGGCCCCCGCTGACCGGAACCCGCCATGGCGCATGCGCTCCCCTCCGCCCCCAAGCTGCTCCGCAACAGCGACCTCGACACGCCGGAGATCCGGCAGGCCCGCGTGGATCTCGCCGCCTGCTTCCGCATGGCCGCCCGGCTCGGCCTGCAGGAGGGGATCTGCAACCACTTCTCCGCCCTGGTGCCCGGCCGGCCCGATCTGATGCTCGTGAACCCCTATGGCTGGGCCTTCTCGGAGATCACCGCATCCCGCCTGCTGATCTGCGACTTCGAGGGGCATGTGCTGGCGGGGGAGGGCACGCCGGAGGCCACCGCCTTCTTCATCCATGCGCGGCTGCACCTTCGCCACCCCCGCGCCACGGCCGCCTTCCACACGCATATGCCGAACGCGACGGCCCTCTCGATGCTGGAGGGGCCGCCGCTGGTCTGGGCCGGGCAGACCGCCCTGAAGTTCTACGGCCGCACCGCGGTGGACGAGGCCTATAACGGCCTCGCCCTGGACACCGCCGAAGGGGACCGGATCGCGGCAGTGATGGAGGGCGCCGATATCGGCTTCCTGAAGAATCACGGCGTGATGGTGGTCGGCCCCTCCATCGCCGAGGCCTGGGACGACCTCTACTATCTCGAGCGCGCGGCCGAGGCGCAGCGGCTCGCCCTTTCCACCGGCCGCCCGCTGATGCCGGTGCCCAAGGAGGTGGCCGAGCGCACCTATGCCCAGATGCGCGCCGGCGATTCCGAAAGCGCAAGGCTGCATCTGGAGAGCGTGAAGCGCATCCTCTCGCGTGAGGAGCCGGACTATCTCGACTGAGGCCTCCCCGACCGCCACCCCGGCCCAGGCGCGGGGCCAGGGTTTCGGCCTGGTCTGCCTCGCGGTCACGGCCCTGGGTTGGGGGCTCAACTGGCCCGTGCTCAAGGCCCTTCTGGCCGAGATGCCGCCCATGGCCGCACGCGGCCTGGCGGGCCTGCTGGCCGCCCTGGCCCTGGCGGGCTTTGCGGCCCTGCGCGGCGTGCCACTCGCCGTTCCCGCCGGCCGATGGGGCCCGCTGGTGGCCGCTTCCCTTCTCAACGTCACGGCCTGGATGGGGCTCGCGACCATGGGGCTGCTCTATCTCGGCGCGGGGGAGGGGGCGATGATCTGCTACACCATGCCGGCCTGGACCGCGCTGGCCGCCTGGCCGGTGCTGGGGGAACGGCCCTCGGCCCGGCGGCTGCTGGCGTTGCTGCTCGGCATGGGCGGGGTGGCGATCCTGGTCACCTCGGGCGGCACCGCGCTGGATTGGGGCAAGATGCCGGGGGTCGCGATGATCCTCTCCGGGGCCATCCTCTTCGCCCTGGGCACGGTCTGGTTCAAACGGAACCCGGTGGGGCTGAATCCGCTGGCCTCCGTGGCCTGGCAGGTGGGGCTGGGCTGCCTGCCACTGGCGCTCGCCTCGCCCTTCCTGGAGCAGTTCGACCTCGCCGCCGTCTCGACGCGCGGCTGGGCCGCCTTCCTCTACATGGCGGCCGTGCCGCTCTGCCTGTGTTACCTCGCCTGGTTCGCCGCCCTCACGGCGCTGCCGGCCGGGGTGGCGGCGATCGGCACGCTGGTGACGCCAGTGATCGGGGTCATCTCCGGCGCCCTGCTTCTCGGTGAGCCTCTCGGGCCGCGCGAGGGCCTGGCGCTCGTCCTCACCCTCGGCGGTATCGTCCTGGCGATCCGGGAACCCGCGCGGGGCAGGGGCTAGGGCCCGCCGAGGCGGGCGGTCCGGCCGTCCTGGCGGGCGGCGGCATCCTCCGGCCGCAACGGGCCCGTGCGCGCGGCGCCATTCCGGCCTATGCCGCGCGTCATGTCCGATCTGCCCCTCCTCCGTCTCCTCCCCGGCCGGGACCGCCGCGCCAAGGCGGGTCATCCCTGGGTCTTCTCGAATGAGGTGGCGATGACCCCGGCCGTGCGCGCCCTTCCGCCGGGCAGCGCCGTGCGGGTGGAGGGCGATGACGGCGTCCGCCACGGGGTCCACCACTTCAACCCGCATTCCCTGATCGCGGGACGGCGCCTTTCCCGCGATCCGGAGGCGGTGATCGACGACGCCTTCTGGCAGGCACGAATCGCGGAGGCACTGGCGCTCCGCACCCGGCTCTTCCCCACGCCCCATTACCGGCTGGCGCATGCGGAGGCGGATGGGCTGCCCGGCCTGATCCTCGACCGCTACGGGGACCTCGTCGCCCTCCAGGCCAACACGGCGGGGATGGAGGCCGCGACGCCCGCGATCCTGCGGGCCCTGGACGCGCTGATCGCCCCGCGGGCGGTGGTGGCGCGGAACGAGGCCTCCGTGCGCGCGCTGGAGGGACTGCCCGAGGCCACCCTGCTGCTGCGCGGCACCGAGGCGACCGGCGCGGTGGAGGAGGGCGGCGTCTCCTTCTCGGTCGATCCGCTGGGCGGGCAGAAGACCGGCTGGTTCTTCGACCAGCGGGAGAACCGCGCCCGCGTCGCCAACCTCGCGCGCGGGGAGACGGTGCTGGACGCCTTCTGCCACACCGGCGGCTTCGGCCTGCAGGCCGCGGCCGCCGGCGCCGCGCGCGTGACCCTGCTCGACCGTTCGGAGCACGCCCTGGCCACCGCGATGGACACGGCCCGGCGCAACGGGCTGGCGGAGCGGGTGGAGGCGGTGCGCGGCGAGGCGATGGAGGCCCTTGAGCGCATGGGGCGCGAGGGCGCGCGCTTCGGCGTGGTGGTGGTTGACCCGCCCGCCTTCGCCAAGTCCCGCAAGGACATCCCCCAGGCCATCCGCGCCTATTCGCGGCTGGCGCGGCTGGCGGCGGGGCTGGTGGTGCCGGGCGGCATCCTCTTCATCGCCTCCTGCAGCCATCACGTGCCCTCCGGCGAGTTCACGGACACGGTGCTCGCGGGGCTGCAACGGGCACGGCGGGATGCGCGGATCCTGGCGATCACCGGGGCGGGGCCGGACCATCCGATCCATCCCATGCTGCCTGAGAGCGTGTACCTCAAGGCATTGACTTTGCAGCTTTCCTGATCCGCGGGCCCGGGCCGCCAAAGGGCGGCCCGGCACCTCTTGAACCCGGGCTGCCCTCGCTTATGTAGCTTGCTAATGTTAGCTTGCTACGCAAAGGGTGGGGCCATGACCCTCAACGCCGCGTTCGTCACGGCCCTGCGCCGGGTGACCCAGCGCTGGCGCACGCGCTGGGATGCGGCGCTGCGCGACAGCGGCCAGACCCTCGGCCGCGCCCGGGCCCTGATGATCCTTTCCCAGGAGGGAGGGAGCGCGATGCAGCGCGACCTGGCCACCCTTCTCTCGGTGGAGCACCCGACCCTCGTGCGCCTGCTGGATTCCCTGGAAGCCCAGGGGCTGATCCGGCGCGAGCCCGTGCCGGGCAACGCGCGCGCGAACCGCATCGCCCTGACGCCCGCGGCTGAGCCCGTGGTCGAGGCGGCCGAGGCCGTCTCCGAATCCCTTCGCCAGCAGGTCCTCAACGACATCCCGCGCGAGGACCTCGAAACCACGCTGCGCGTCCTCCATGCCGTCGCCGAGAAGCTGGAAGGGCTGGAGACCGTTTCCTCCCCGCCGCCCCGGGGCGGGAGGACAGGGAGGGAGGACGAGGCGTGAGCGACACCCCCCCTCTGGCCGTGCCTCAGCCTGCCCCGCCCGCCAGCCTCGGCGGGCTGCTGGCCTATGGGCTGGCCTCGCTGACCTTTGGGCTGACCCAGGGGCTGGGGAACAACCTGTTCGCGGGGAACGTGCAGGCCATCCAATCCGCCTTCGGCGCGACCACCAGCGAGGCGGCCTGGCTGACCGCGGCCTATGCCTCGACGAGCATCACGGCCTCGCTCCTGCTCTTCAAGCTGCGCACCCAGTTCGGGCTGCGGCTGTTCGCCAAGCTCGGCCTGATGCTCTTCCTCGCCGTCTCGCTCGCGCATCTGCTGGTGAACGACTTGCGCTCGGCCGTGGCGTTGCGGGCCGTGGCGGGCTTTGCCGGGGCGCCGCTGAACACGCTGGCCATCCTCTACATGATCGAACTGCTGCCCCAGCCGAAGAAGCTGACCGTCGGCATCGCCCTCGGCCTCATCGGGGCCCAGGTCGCGGTGCCCGTCGCCAGGCTGGTCTCGCCCGGCCTGCTGGAAATCGGGCTCTGGGACCAGCTGAACACGCTGGAACTGGCCATGGCGGTACTCTCCCTGGCCTGGGTCTATCTTCTGCCGATCACCCCGCCACCCCGCGCCCAGGCCTTCGATCTGGTGGATGCCGTCAGCCTGCCGCTGCTCGTCACGGGGCTCGGCCTGCTTGCGGTCGTGCTCAGCCTGGGGCGCTGGTACTGGTGGTTCGAGGCCCCCTGGCTCGGCGCCTGCCTGGCCGGCGGCCTCGCTGCCCTGGCCCTGCTGGTCGCGATCGAGCTGAACCGGGAACGCCCGATCATCGACCTGCACTGGCTCTCCTCGGCGGACATGATCCTGTTCGGCGGGTCCATGTTCCTCGCCCGCTTCGTCCTGTCGGAGCAGACGATCGGCGCGGTCGGGTTCTTCCAGAACCTCGGCCTGCTGAACGAGCACATGCGGGGGATGTTCCTGGTCATCCTGGCCGCGACCCTCGCCGGCTTCATCGGGGTGGCCTTCGTCAACCGGCCGGAGAACCGGCCGGCGATCCATGCGGTGGCGCTCGCCCTCATCGCGACCGGCGCCTGGATGGAAAGCCAGGGCACCAGCCTCACGCGCCCGCCGGATGTGTACCTGTCCCAGGCGCTGGTCGCCTTCGGCGGTGCCATCTTCCTGCCCGCCGCCACGGGCTGGAGCTTCGCCCACACGCTGCGCGCCGGCCCGCAATACCTGACCAGCTTCTTCGCGGTCTTCGTCGCCTCGCAGAACCTCGGCGGGCTGCTGGGCGCGGCCATGCTCGGCACGCTGGTGACGGTGCGGGAGAAGTTCCACTCCAGCCAGATCGTGGAGAACCTCACCCTGGGCGACCCGCTGGTGGCCCAGCGCATCGCGCAGCACGGCGCCGCCTATGCCCGGGTGCTCGGCGACCCCGCGCTCCGTGGCGCCGAGGGCTCCGTGCTGCTCGCCCAGGTCGCGACCCGGGAGGCGACGGTGCTGGCCTATAACGACCTCTTCCTCGTCGTGGCCGCCGTGGCCGCGCTCTGCCTCCTCGGCCTCCTCCTCCACCAATCCGTCGCCTGGCTGGGCCGGCGCGCCGCCCCGGCGCCCGGCGCCGCGACCTGATCCCCGCGCAGGACCCCATGGCTCTCTTCAAGCTCGCCCGTTCGCGGGCCACCATCCCCGCCCTCCTGCTCGGCGTCGCGGGCGTTCTCCTCGTCCTCTTCTCCTGGCGGCTGCCCCCCTTCACCTCCACGGTGCAGACCACGGACGACGCCTATGTGCGCGGTCTGGTCACCGTGGTCAGCCCGCAGGTGCCGGGCTACCTCGTGGAGATGCCGGTGCAGGATTATGCGGAGGTGAGGCAGGGCGACCTCCTCGCCCGCATCGACGACCGGATCTTCCAGCAGCGGCTTGCGCAGGCGCGGGCGCAGCTCGCGGCCAACCAGGCCGCCCTGGCGAATCTGGAGGTCCAGCGCCGGACCAAGGAGGCGCAGGTCGAGGTCGCGCAGGCGCAGGTGGAGAATGCCGAGGCGGTCCTGACCAAGGCGCGCGCCGATGTCCGGCGGATCGAGCCGTTGGTCGCCGCCAACATCCAGTCCCGCGCGCAAAGCGACGCGGTGCATGCGACGCTGCACCAGGCCGAGGCCGGGCTTGCCCAGGCCCGCGCCTCGGAGACCGTCTCCGCCCAGTCCCTGGCGGAGACGCTCGCCACCCGCACCGGGCTCGAGGCGGCGGTGCGCGGTGCGGAGGCGGCGGTCCACCTCGCCGAGATCGACCTGCAGAACACCCGTATCCTGGCCCCCCGGGACGGCCGGCTGGGCGAGGTGGGCGCAAGGCTCGGCCAGTATGTGACCGCCGGCACCCAGATCACCTCCCTCGTGCCGCCGCTGCGCTGGGTGGTGGCGAACTACAAGGAAACGCAGATTCCCGGCATGGCGGTGGGCCAGCCCGTCCGCTTCCAGGTGGACGCCCTGCGCGGGGCGGAGCTGACGGGGCGGATCGAGCGGTTCTCGCCCGCCACCGGCTCGGAGTTCAGCGTGATCCGGGCGGATAACGCGACCGGCAACTTCACCAAGGTCGCGCAGCGCCTGCCGGTCCGCATCGCGATCGACCCCGGCCAGCCCCTGGCCGAGAGCCTGGCGCCCGGCATGTCGGTGGTGGTGCGGATCGACACGGCGGCCCCCGCGCCCGGCGGGCGCCGCCCAGGCTAGGGCGCGCGGCCGGGGCTCAGCCCAGCCGGGCGAGGGGCAGCGAGAAGCGGGAGGTGGTTCCGCCTCCCGGCGTGCTCGTCATGACGAAGGTCCCGCCATGCAGCTCCACCAGCGCGCGGACCAGCGGCAGGCCGAGGCCGGTGCCCCGTTCGTGGCTGCCGGCCACGCGGCCGAAGGGTTCGAGCGCCAAGGCCAGCTCCGCCTCCGTCATGCCCCGCCCGGTGTCGGAAACCCGGATGACTGCCATCCCGTCCTCCGGGGAGGCGACGATCTCCACCAGCTCTCCGGGGCCCGCATACTTCACCGCGTTGCTGAGGAGGTTGAGCAGGATCTGCAGTAGCGCGCGGGCATCGGCCATCGCCACCAGCCCCGGCGCGACCCGCTGGTCGATGGTCATTTCCCGGCGGGCCGCCTCCTTGCGCATCAGGCGGGCGGCGCGCTGGACCAGCAGGCGGAGATCGACCGGCTGCCGTTCCAGCTGCTGCTTTCCCTCACGCAGGGCGGCGAAATGCTGCACGTCCTCGATCAGGGAGAGCATGTGCTGGCCGCCTTCCGCGATGTCGTTCGCGAATTCCTCGTAACGCTGGTGGCCGAGCGGCCCGTGGGGCTGCATCTGCAGCAGCTCGGCGAAGCCGAGGACGGCGTTCAGCGGGGTGCGGAGCTCATGCGTCACCTCCGCCAGCGCCCGTTCCCGCCGGTGGGCGCTGTCCACCGCCTCCTGCTGCGCGCCGCGCGCGGCCTGGAGCGCGGTGTCGAGGGCGGTGAGGGTCTCCTGCGTCGCCGTCATCATCTGGCCGGCCATGTCCCGGTGCTGCAGGGGCAGCTCCGGCAGGATTTCGTCCCGCGCATAGGTCTGCAGCGCCTCCGTCGTGTGCCGCACGGGCTGGAGAAGCGCCCGCAGGCCGAACAGCGCGAAGCCCGTTCCGAGCAGCGTGGCTCCGAGCAGCACGGCCAGCAGCTCCCAATCCGCCGGGCGGCTTCTGAGGAGGAGGAGGAGCGCGGCGAAGAGCGGGACATGCGTGGCAACGAAGGCCACCGCGAAGAACTTGCCGGCATAACCGAAGGGTATCCGAAGCCGGTCCAGGAACGAATAGAGGTACATGAGGGCTCCCTAACGGGATTCCTCAGGCATATCAAAGAAAACGCGCGCGAAGATCCACGCTGTCCCGCCGGCCCAGAGCTTCCCGGTTCTCCGCCAGCCAGGAATCCGCCGCGGCGTGTCCGTCCTCCCGCAGCCCGCGGAGGAAGTCACGGTCTCCATTATACTTGGTGGACATGCCCAGGCGCCGCATGCGCTCCTCGTCCTCGATCAGGTGGACGAACAGGCGCTGGTAGCGGGGCGGCTTCAGCACGCCCTGGTCCACCAGCCGCTGGACGAACTCGATGGCCCGCATCTCGTACATGAGGGAGGCGTTGAAGCCGATCTCGTTCACCCGGGTGTTGATGTCCTGCACGGTCTGGGGGATGTCCGGCCGGGCGATCGGGTTGATCCCGACCAGCACGATGTCCGGGACGCTGCCGGGGCGCTCGTAGAGCGGCCAGAGGGCCGGGTTCCCCAGGAAACCGCCATCCCAGAAGGCCTCGCCGTCGATCTCGATGGCGCGGAAGACATTGGGCAGGCAGGCGGAGGCGAGGAGCGCCTCGCGCGTCAGCTCATGCCGGGAAAAGACGCGCGGCTTGCCCGTCCGCACATTGGTCGCGGTGACGAAAAGCGGCGGCGCATGCGCCTGGCCGCAGAGGCTCCCCAGATCCAGCACCTCGTCCAGCACCCGGCGCAGCGGGTTCATGTCGAGCGGGAAGGGGTTGAGCTGATAGGGAGAAAAGAGCCGCGTCATGGCGTCGAAGGCCTGCCAGGCGAAGCCGTGGCTGAGATCGGGCCCCCAGAGCAGCTCCTCCAGCGGGCTGTTCCGCAGGGGGCTGAAGGCATAGTAGGTGCCGATCGCCGTCCAGAGCCGGTCCAGCAGCGCAACCGCCCCGGCGCGGCCCCCTTCCGCCAGGCCCTGCGCCAGGGCCGCCCCGTTGATGGCGCCCGCCGAGGTGCCGGAAATGGCGGCCACCTCGATGGACTCCTCCTCCAGCAGCCGCAGCAGCACGCCCCAGGTGAAGGCGCCATGGGTGCCGCCACCTTGCAGGGCCAGGTTGACGCGATGGGGCTGGGCCGGCCGGCTGACGGCCGGGGCCGCGGGCATGCCCTCGATCGGGGGCACGCCCTCCGCGCCCGCCCCCTTGCCTCCGCTCATCCCGCGCGGCTCAGGAGGCGGTCCAGCCGCCATCGATGGACAGGGCCGAGCCGTTCACCGCCCCGCTGTTCGGGCCGCAGAGATAGACGGCCATGCCGGCCACCTCCTCCACCTCCACCCAGCGCTTGCTGGGCTGCTTTTCCAGCAGCAGGTCGGCCAGGGCCACCTCCTCCGAGACGCCGTGCTTCTTCGCCAGCGGCGCCACCTGCGCCTCGGCCAGCGGGGTGCGGACGAAGCCGGGGCAGATGGCGTTGCAGGTGATCTGGCTGCGGGCCACCTCGATGGCGACCGTCTTGGTGAGGCCGACCACCCCATGCTTGGCGGCGACATAGGCGGCCTTGAAGGGCGAGGCGACGAGCCCGTGGGCGGAGGCGACGTTGACGATCCGCCCCCAGCCGCGCGCACGCATCCCCGGCAGCACCGCCTTGATGGCGTGGAAGTTGGAGGAGAGGTTGATCGCGAGGATCGCCTCCCACTTCTCGTCCGGGAACTCCTCCACGGGGCTCACGAACTGGATGCCCGCGTTGTTCACCAGGATATCGACCCGGCCGAGGGCCGATTCGGCATCGGCGCACATCTGCCGCACGGCGGCCGGGCGGGAGAGGTCCGCATCCGAATAGGGCGTCTCGCCGCCCTGGATGGCGGCCAGCTCGGCGCGGGCGGCGGCGATCGCCTCGGGCGTGCCGAAGCCGTTCAGCATCACCCGCGCCCCTTCCCGCGCGAAGGCGAGGGCGATGGCGAGGCCGATGCCGCTGGTGGAGCCGGTGACGAGGGCCGTCCGGCCCTCCAGGGACTGAGTCATGCGCAAGCTTCCGGTTCTGGCTGCGGGTGAGGAGACGCCTAGGGCAGGCGCTTCGCAATCCCCGCCAGCCAGCGGATGGCGGGATGGGTGAGGCTGGGCGCGCGGTGCTCCAGCGCGGCGCGGGCGATGGCGGCGGAGAGGGTGGGATGGGGCAGGGCCGCCCCCGCCAGCTCGGCCACCGGGCGGCCCATGCCCAGGGCCAGCATGCCGGCCATCTCGAGCCCGCCGGGCGCGAGCAGCCCCGCCCCGGCGAGCCGGCCGCGCCGATCGACCGTGAGCGAGACCAGGCCTTCCTCGATCCCCTCCGCGGCGGCGCGGGTGGTATCGGCCAGGGGCCAGCGCAGGATCTCCATCCCCTCCGCCCCCTCGGCCCCGCCCAGTTCCACGAGGGCGGGTTCGGTGCGGATGGCACGCAGCGCAGGCGCCGCCTGCGAGGGGACGGGCGTGCGGAACAGCATGCTGCGGGCGAGGGTGCCGAGATCGGAGCCGCCCGCATGGCCGATGACCCCGCCGGCCGCCCAGATGCGGCGGCTTCCGCGCAGGCGCAGGGCTTCGTCCACGGCCAGGCCGGTGCCGTCGAGGCCCGCGGTGACGAGGTCCAGCCCCGCCACCCGTGGGGCACGCCCGAGGGCGAGGAGGAGATGCGTGCCCTCCACGCGCTGGCCATCGGCCAGGAGAAGGGAGAGCCCATCCTCCCGCCGCTCGGCCCGGGCCGGCTCCTGCCCCTCCAGCACCACCACCCCGTCCCGCCGCAGGGCGCGCGCGAGGCCCTCGGCGAGCACGGGGTCGGCCTCCGGCGCGATGCGGGTCGCCGCGATCACCGTCACCCGGCTGCCGAGCCGGGCGAAGGCCTGGGCCATCTCCAGCCCGAAGGCGCCGCCGCCGAGCACGACCAGGTGCTCGGGCAGCGCCTCCAGCGTGTGGACCGTCTCCTCGGTGAGGTAGGGAAGGCTCTCCAGCCCCTCCAGCGCGGGGATGACGGGCGCCGCACCGGTCGCGATCAGGGCGCGGCGGAAGCGCCATTCCTGCCCGGCGGCGGCCACGGCATCGGGCGCGGAGAAGCGGGCGGCGGCCCGGACCAGCTCCACCCCCATGGCCTCGAAGCGGGCGGCGGTCGAATCCGGGGCGGCTTCCGCATCCGCGGCGGCGAGATGCGTGCGAAGGGCCAGCCAGTCCAATGTCGCCTCGCCCGTGCCGATCCCCATGCGCGCCGCCCCGCGGAGGAGGGCCGCCCGGTTGCCGGCGGCCCGGAGCGCGGCCTGGGCCACCTCCGGGTCCGGAGCCTCGCCCCCCATCGGCCCACGCTCGAACAGGGTCACGCGCAGGCCGAGCGCCACGGCGAGCGAGGCCAGGCCCCGCCCGGCCGCCCCGGCACCGATCACGGCGATGTCGGTTTCAGGCATGCTCTCCCCTCCGGCCGTTGGATCCGCGCCACGCATAACGCCCTTCCGCCGGAAGGGTAGGGGGCAGGGCGCCATCCAGGCTTCGGTTGACGCGGATGGGACCGGCTTTCTATACAGCGCCACCCGCGCCGGGCATCCCGCCGCGGCTGCCTGCGTCTGCGCCCGTACCCTGGGCCAGGTCCGGGTGGCCGGGCTGCCCGGGACAGACCACTCAACGCCGCCCCGCCCTGCCGGGCGGCCCGCACCTGAACGGAGCGCCTTGCCGTGAAGCGTACTTACCAGCCGTCCAAGCTCGTCCGGAAGCGCCGGCACGGCTTCCGTACCCGCATGGAGACCGTCGGCGGCCGCAAGGTGATCGCCAACCGCCGCGCCAAGGGCCGCAAGAAGCTCTCGGCCTAGGTCACCCAGTGGGGCGCGACCTTCTACCGCGCCCCCACCTCTGGTCCGCAGCATGAAACTGCCCCGGATGAAGAAGCGGCGCGACTTCCTGCGCGCCGCGCAGCGCGGCAAGCGCGCCGCCCGGCCGGGGCTGGTGATCCAGGCCCTGTCGGAGACGGGCGGGCCGATGCGCCTGGGCTTCACCGTGACAAAGAAGGTGGGCAACGCCGTGGTGCGCAACCGCACCAAGCGGCGCCTGCGAGAGGCCGCGCGCCTGGTGCTGGGCGATTCGCCGCCCGCCGGCTGGGATATCGTGCTGATCGGGCGCGACGAGACCCGCAGCCGCCCCTTCACCCAATTGCAGGGCGACCTGCGCGGGGCGCTGAAGCAAGCGGGCGTGGCGCCGTGAGCGCCGCGGCCGAGGCCCTGAAGCTGGGCGTCAAGGCCTACCAGTTCACGCTGCGCCCCTTCATCGGGGCGCATTGCCGATTCCATCCCCATTGCAGCGCCTATGCGATCGAGGCTCTGAGCGAGCACGGGGCGCTGCGCGGCAGCGCGCTCGCCGCCCGCCGCATCCTTCGCTGCCATCCCTGGAACCCGGGCGGCTACGACCCCGTACCCGCCCCGACACAGCGCTGAGCGCCGGACCTGATGGACAACAAGCGACTCCTTGCCGCGATCGCGATCTCGATCGGCATCCTGCTGCTCTTCGACGTGTGGAACCGCCCCTCCCGGGAGGCGCAGCGCCAGGCGGCGCAGAATGTCCAGCAGTCCCAGACCAGCTCGGTCCCGCTGCCCCAGGCCAACACCGCGCTGAACCCGGCCGGCGTCGCCAGCACCGGCCCGAATGACGGCGCGCCCACCACCCCCGCCCCGCGCCTGCCGATCGAGAGCGCGCGGGTGCAGGGCAGCGTGAACCTGCGCGGCGCCCGCATCGACGACCTGGTGCTGCGCGACTATCGCGAGACCATCCAGCCCGGCAGCCCGAATGTCCGCATCCTCGCCCCGCGCGAGGACAGCTCGCCCTATTTCGCGCAATGGGGCTGGGCCGCCGCCGATGGCCGCACCCGCGTGCCGGACGGGAACACCGAATGGACCGCCGAGGGCGGCCGCCTGACCCCGGCCACCCCGGTGACGCTGCGCTGGGACAACGGCGCCGGGCAACGCTTCGAGATCGCGCTCTCGCTCGACGCCAACTTCATGGTCACCGCCGAGCAGCGCGTGGTGAACACGGGCGCGGAGCCGGTGCAGGTGCTGCCCTGGGCGCGCGTGCGCCGCGAGCACACGCCGCAGGTGGCCGGCTACTACATCCTGCATGAGGGCTTCGTCGGCGTGCTCGACGGCCGCCTGCGCGAGACGAAGTATGCCGATGCCAAGACCGAGGCCGGCCGGCGCAACGGCGGCCCGGCGCTGGAGCAGGAGGGGGCCGGCGGCTGGGCTGGCTTCACCGACAAGTACTGGCTGGCGGCCATCGCGCCCGTGGACCAGTCCGCCCGCGACCGCGCGGCCTTCCGCCATGTGAGCGAGAACGGCCAGGACCGCTGGCAGGTGGATTTCGCGCCCGCCGCCCCGCTCTCCGCCGCCGCCGGCGCCACCGCGGGCTTCGCCACCCGGCTCTTCGCCGGCGCGAAGGAGGTGCATCTGCTGGATGCCTATGCCTCGAACCTCGGCATCACCGATTTCGACAAGGCCATCGACTTCGGCTGGTTCTACTTCCTGACCAAGCCGTTCTTCTACGCGCTCGACTGGCTGTTCAAGCTCGTCGGCAATTTCGGCGTGGCGATCCTGCTCTTCACCGTGGCGCTGAAGATCCTGTTCTTTCCGCTGGCCAGCAAGTCCTACAAGTCCATGGCCCGCATGAAGGTGCTGGGCCCGAAGATGCAGGAGCTGAAGGAGCGCAACAAGGACGACCCTGCGAAGATGCAGCAGGAGATGATGGCGCTGTACAAGGCGGAGAAGATCAACCCCGCCTCCGGCTGCCTGCCCATCCTGCTGCAGATCCCGGTCTTCTTCGCGCTCTACAAGGTGCTCTTCGTCACCATCGAGATGCGGCACGCGCCCTTCTATGGCTGGATCCGCGACCTCTCGGCGCCTGACCCGACGAACCTGTTCAACCTCTTCGGCCTGATCCCCTGGGATCCGCCCCTGTTCCTGCACATGCCGGCCTGGGCGATCATCATGGGCATCACGATGTATGTTCAGTTCAAGCTGAACCCCACGCCGCCGGACCCGATCCAGGCGAAGCTGTTCGGCTTCATGCCGATCATCTTCACCTTCATGCTGGCCAGCTTCCCGGCCGGGCTGGTGATCTACTGGTCCTGGAACAACCTGCTCTCGGTCGCGCAGCAGTACTACATCACGCGGCATGAGCGGGCGGAGCGGCGCGTCGGCAAGGCCGCGGCCAAGACGTGACGACCATGAAGGACGGGGTAGGGGGCATGACGCCCGAGCAGGAGGAGGAGGCCCGGCGGCTCGAAGCCGGGCGCCTTCTCTTCGCGCGCCCCGTCAACTTCTTCTTCGCGGCCCAGAAGCTGGAAGGCCTGCCCCCGCCCTCCGCGCCGGAGGTGGCCTTCTGCGGCCGCTCCAATGTCGGCAAGTCCTCCCTCATCAACGCCATCGCCGGGCAGAACGCGCTCGCCCGCGTCTCCCACACGCCGGGGCGGACGCGGCAGCTCAACTTCTTCGCGGCCGGGGAGGGGACGGAGCACCCGCTCACCATCGTGGACATGCCCGGCTATGGCTTCGCCCAGGCCAGCAAGGCGGTGAAGGCCGACTGGCAGGGGCTGATGTTCGACTATCTTCGCGGCCGCCCCACCCTGCGGCGCGTCTTCCTGCTAATGGATGCGCGGATCGAGACGAAGGATGGCGACCGCGCGGCCATGGACCTCCTGGGCGAGGCCGCCGTGCCCTTCCAGATCGTCCTGACCAAGTCGGACGACGCGAAGCCCGCCTCGCGCCTGCTCAAGCGGCAGGAGGAGATGGCGGAGATCGTCCGCAAGCGGGTCGCGGCGCATCCGGTGGTGCTCACCACCTCCGCCGCCAAGGGCACGGGAATGCCCGAGCTGCGCGCGGCGCTGGCCGATATCGCCGCCTCCGGCTGAGCCCGGGTTGACCTTCCGGGGCGCCGCCCCTTACCACCGCCGCCCATCGGCCATCGCGGAAAGAGCCATGCCCACCGAAGCGCAAGACCAGATGGCCATTCTCGCCGGCGCGCTACCCTATCTGAAGCGCTATGACGACCAGCTCGTCGTCGTGAAGTATGGCGGGCACGCCATGGGCGAGGAGGAGAGCGCGCTCCGCTTCGGGCGCGACATCGCGCTGCTGGAGCAGGTGGGCGTGAATCCCGTGGTCGTCCATGGCGGCGGGCCGCAGATCAACGCCATGCTGAAGCGGCTGAACGTCCAGTCCACCTTCGTCAACGGCCTGCGCGTGACCGATGCGCAGATGGTGGACGTGGTCGAGATGGTCCTCGCCGGCACGGTCAACAAGCAGGTGGCCGAGGCGATCACCCGCGCGGGCGTCATCGCCGTCGGCATCTCCGGCAAGGACGGCAACCTCATCCGCGCCCGCAAGGCCGAGCGGCGGATGCGCGACCCCGAGACCAACGAGGAGCGGGAGATCGACCTCGGCTTCGTGGGCGAGCCGGAGCATGTCGATACGAAGGTGCTTCGGCTGCTCATCGGCGCCGATATCGTGCCCGTCGTCGCGCCCGTGGGCGTGGGCGAGGATGGCCAGACCTACAACATCAATGCGGACACGGTGGCGGGTGCCATCGCCGGCGCCCTGGGCGCCGCCCGCTTGCTGATGCTGACCGATGTGGCCGGCGTGCGTGGCCCGGACGGCCAGCATATCCCCGAGATGACGGTGGCCGAGGTGCGGGCCGGCATCGAGGCCGGCTGGATCTCGGGCGGCATGATCCCGAAGGTCGAGACCTGCATCTACGCCATCGAGAAGGGCGTGCAGGGCGCGGTGATCCTGGACGGCCGGGTGCCCCATGCGGTGCTGGCCGAGCTGTTCACCGCGGGCGGGCCGGGAACCCTCATCAAGCCCTGAGGCGCGGCCGCGAGGCCCGTCTCAACCCGGAACGAGCAACCCGTCCACCAGCGCCTGCATGGCCTCGGGCTCCATCGCCCATTGGCCGCCGGGCAGGATGAGCAGCTCCTCCGGCTTGCTCCCGGCCAGGCGCATCTGCGCGAAGGTGGCGGCGCGCGGCGTCAGCCCCGCCTTCCAGCACAGGGCCACCAGCACCGGCGCCTCGCGCGATTCCACCGCGCGGGTGACCACCCCCGCCGGCAGGCCGCTCAGCGCGGCGAGGATCCGCGCGCATTCGCAGCGATAGCCCTTGCGCGCCGCGCTGACAAAGCTCGGTTCATCCATCCTGCCGGAGCCGGGGGCGAGGCCGCCCTGGCCCAGCGCCTCCCGCGCCTCCGGTTCCAGATCGCCGCGGGCGAGCAGCTGGCGCAGCGCCTCCTCGGCCAGCAGGTCGCGCAGGGCGCTCACCACCGCCGCGCTCAGGGCGGGGCGGCGCGCCAGGGCCGCTTGCCATCCCGGATGGTCGCTCGCCCGCGCGGCGATGGCCAGCAGCGTGTCGTCACGGATGCGGGCCGTGGCATTGGCCAGCAGCGCCGCCACCGCATTCTCCTCCGCCCGCGCGGCGATCGCCTCCGAGGGGCGCTCCGGCAGTTCGGGGCGCCGCGCGATGGCCCCCAGCGTCTCCGGTGCGGGCGGGTCGGCGATCAGCGCCAACAGGTCCTCCTCCTCCAGCAGGGGGGATCCGCGCAGCACGGGTTCGGCCACCGCCATCGCCACGTCCCGCGCCAGGCGCAGGATCAGGGCGCGGGGCACGTCGGCCTGCTCGGCCACCAGTTCGGTGACGGCGGCGCGCACGGCCACCGCCTCGTCCTCCACCAATAGGCACAGCGCCTCCCAGGTGGCGCGGCGGTGGCGGTCCAGGCTGCCGGGCTCCAGCAGCGGCGCGAGGGAGGCGAGCTTGCGCGCCAGCACCCGCCTGACGCCCGGTTCCGAGTCGCGGGCGAGGACCTGATCCGCCAGGGCCGGGGTGGCGGCATTGGCCGCGATGGCGGCGCGCACCGTGATGGCGGGGTCGTTCGCCAGGAAGAACAGCATCTCGGGCGGGGTGTCTGCCCGCTCCGCTAGCCTCGCCCGCGCGGCATCGTCCATGCGGCGGGGTGAGGCGGCCATCATGGCTTCCATCGTCGCCTCCAGGATCCGGCGGCTCCTGCTCCGTGTGCGGGACCTCGCCGCGGTGCAACCTAACGCCCGATGATGAAGGAAGGCTGAACGTCGCCGTCTCCGGCGCCGCGTTGACAGCATGCCCCGCCCGCGCGATGGGGTCCGCCCCCGCACCGCAGCCCCGAGACGCAGGACGCCCCATGGACCTCGCCGCCCTCCAGCCCCGCATCGAGGCGCTCTGGGAGCGCCGCGCCGAGCTGACCCCCGCCACGCGCGGCGAGGAGCGCGACGCCGTGGAGGCCGCGCTGGAGGCCCTGGATTCGGGCAAGGCGCGCGTAGCCGAGCCCGATGGCAAGGGCGGCTGGCGGGTGAACCAGTGGCTGAAGCAGGCCGTGCTGCTCTCCTTCAGGCTGGAGGACAGCGTGCCGATGGACACGGCCGCCGGCGCCTATGACAAGGTTCCGCTGAAGTTCAGCGATTGGGGCGAGAACCGCTTCAAGGAGGCCGGCTTCCGCGCCGTTCCGGGCGCGGTGGTGCGCCGCTCCGCCTTCATCGCCCCGGGCGTGGTGCTGATGCCGAGCTTCGTCAATCTCGGCGCCTATGTGGACCGGAACACGATGGTGGACACCTGGGCCACCGTCGGCTCCTGCGCCCAGATCGGCAAGAACGTGCATCTCTCCGGCGGCGCCGGCATCGGCGGCGTGCTCGAGCCGCTGCAGGCCAACCCGGTGGTGATCGAGGACGACTGCTTCATCGGCGCCCGTTCCGAAGTGGCCGAGGGCGTGATCGTCGAGCGCGGCTCGGTCCTCTCCATGGGCGTCTTCCTCGGCGCCTCGACGAAGATCATCGACCGCGCAACCGGCGAGATCTTCATCGGCCGCGTGCCGGCCTATTCCGTGGTGGTCCCGGGCAGCCTGCCCGGCAAGCCGCTGCCGGACGGCACGCCGGGCCCCTCGCTCTACTGCGCGGTGATCGTGAAGCGCGTGGATGCCCGCACGCGGGAGAAGACCTCGATCAACGAGCTGCTTCGCGACTGAGGCGGAACCCATGGCCACCGACCCGCTCCCCATCGCGCAGGACCTCATCCGCTGCGCCTCCGTGACCCCGGCCGATGAGGGCGCGATCGCGGTGCTGGAGCGGGCGCTGGAGCCGCTCGGCTTCCAATGCACGCGGCTGCGCTTCGGCGAGGTGGAGAACCTCTTCGCCATCCGCCGCTCCGGCGGCAACGGGCCGCATCTCTGCTTCGCCGGCCATACGGATGTGGTGCCGCCGGGGGAGGGCTGGACCCATCCACCCTTCGCGGCGGAGGTGGCGGAGGACACGCTCTACGGGCGCGGCGCGGTGGACATGAAGGGCGGTGTCGCCGCCTTCGTCGCGGCGGCGGCCGATGCGGTGGCCGATGGCGCGGCGGAGAAGGGCACGCTCTCCTTCCTCATCACCGGCGACGAGGAGGGGGTGGCGGTGGACGGCACCACCCGCGTGCTGGACTGGATGGCGGAGAACCACCTCGTCCCCGACATGTGCCTGGTGGGGGAGCCGACGAGCAAGGAGCGGCTGGGCGACACGATCAAGATCGGCCGGCGCGGCAGCTTTTCCGCCGAGTTCACCATCCATGGCATCCAGGGCCATGTCGCCTATCCCGAGCGGGCGGATAACCCGGTGCACCGGCTGGCCCGCGTGCTCTACCGCCTGACCGAGAAGCCGCTGGACGCCGGCACCGAGTGGTTCCAGGCCAGCACGCTGCAGGTCACCACGGTGGATGTGGGCAATCCGACCAACAACATCGTGCCCGCCAAGGCCTTCGCCCGGCTGAACATCCGCTTCAATCCCACCCATACGGCCGCGAGCCTGGAGGCCTGGATCCGGGGCATCCTGGCGGAGGAGGCGCCGCGCCACGACGCGTCCTTCTCCTGCTCCGGCGAGGCCTTCCTGACCCAGCCCGGTCCCTTCGTGGACGCGCTGCGCCGCGCCGTTCAGGCCAGCACGGGCGAGGAGGGGAAGCTGGACACGGGCGGCGGCACCTCCGATGCGCGCTTCATCACGCGTCTCTGCCCCGTGGCGGAACTCGGGGCGGTGGGCACCACCATGCACAAGGTGGATGAGCGCACCCCGGTGGAGGAGCTGCGGCGCCTGTCCTCGCTCTACGGCGCGGTCATCCGGGAGTGCCTGGGCTGAGCGCGCCCGGCGTCAGCCTCGAGACGCAGATCGCGGCGGGACTGCGCGCCGCTTCCCTGCTCGCGCGGGGGCGGGAGGAAGGGCTCCGCTTCGCCCTCCTCTCCATGGAGGGCGCCGCGCGCTCCTTCTGGGCCGGGGCCTTCTGCCTTCTGCCCTTCCTGCTGATCCGCGGCCTCGCGGCCGGCACCGTCTTCTCGGCCACGCTGCCGATCGAGCTGATCGGCTATGTGCTGGGTTGGGTGGTGTTCCCGCTCGCCTCCCTGGCGCTGGTGGACGCCTCCGGCCGCGGGCCGCTCTGGCCGCTCTTCATCGCCGCCTGGAACTGGACGAACCTCGCGCAATACGGGGCGCTGCTGGCGGCCACGCTGCTCGGCGGCATCCTGCCCCAGGGGCTCGGCGCCTCGCTTACCCTCGCCGTCTTCGGCTACGCGCTCTGGATGGAGTGGTTCGTGGCGAAGTCGGCGCTGCGGATCAGCGGGATCCGCGCCGCGATCTTCGTGCTGCTGGACATGGCGATCGGCCTGTTCATCGCCTCGGCCGTCGCGCGCATCGCGGGCGGCTGAAGGGCGGGGATCCCTCAGCCCTTCCCGCCCCGGGCGGCGAGGCTTCGCCCCGCGCGCACCGTCCCCTCGCCGAAGCGGGCCCGCAGCGCCTCCATGGCAGCCCAGCGCGCGGCGCGGCGCGGCGCCTCGGGGTCCGCCAGGTCCCCCTGGTCCGCGCCCGTGCCCTCCACCAGCGGCTGGGCGCCGATGCCGATGAGGCGGAAGGCGGTTCCGTCGGCCTCCCGCGCCAGCAGCGGCAGCACGGCGGCGTAGAGCGTTTCGGGCACGATGCTGGGCCCGGCCAGGCGCACATGGCGGGTGCGCAGGGCGAAGCGGCTGGTCTTCAGCTTCAGCACCACGCCGCCGGCCGCATAGCCCTTCTCCGCCAGCCGCCGCGCCAGCTTCTCGCACAGCCGCCACAGGATCGGCTCCATCTCCGCCGGGCGGCTCAGGTCCCGGTCGAAGGTGGTTTCGGCCGAGATGGACTTGGTCTCCCGCTCCGGCCTCACCGGGCGCGAATCCTCGCCCCGCGCCCGGGCCACCAGCAGCGGGCCCTCTTCCCCGAAACGGCGCATCGCCTCGCGCGGCTCCAGCGATTGCAGCTGGCCCAGGGTGGAGAAGCCCATGCCCGCCAGCTTCGCCGCAAAGGCGGGCCCCACGCCGGGAAGGATGGTGACCGGCTCCCCCGCCAGCAGCCCCGCGGCCTCCGCCGCGCCGATGCAGGCCAGCCCCCGCGGCTTGTCCCGCTCCACCGCGATCTTGGCGAGCAGCCGGTTCGGCGCGAGGCCGACCGAGACCGTCACCCCCACCTCCTGCTCCACCCGCCGCGCGAAGCGGGCCAGGGCCACGGCGGGCGGGGCGCCGTGCAGCGCCTCGGTGCCCGAGAGGTCCAGCACCGCCTCGTCGATCGACATCGCCTGCACGAGCGGCGTCAGCGACTCCATCAGCGCCCGCACCTGGCGGGAGGCGGCGACGTATTTCGTGAAGTCCGGCTTGATGACCACCGCATCAGGGCAGGCCTTCAGCGCCTTGAACATCGGCATGGCCGACTTCACGCCCCGCGTGCGCGCGACATAACAGGCGGCCGAAACCACGCCCCTCTGCCCGCCCCCCACGATCACCGGCCGGCTCGCCAGCTCCGGCCGGTCCCGCTTCTCGACGCTCGCGAAAAAGGCGTCGCAATCGACATGGGCGATGGCGAGGGTGAACAATTCGGGATGCGAGGCCACGCGCCCCGAGCCGCAGGCGGCGCAACGGCGGCGGTGATCCTCGGCTTGCGTGAAGCAGTCCCGGCACAGGGAGGGCATGACGCCCCTTCTAGCACGGAACGAGAACGCTGGCCCGAGTCGTTGCTGGGTTCTGGGGTGTCGGTTTGTCCCGGGGAGAGGAAGAAGGAATTCTTCCTCTCCCCGGACCCCTCACCATCATCTTTTTCTTCGAGTTTGGAATCACGGGGCTGATGGTGCGCCTGAGGTCTAAGACCTCAGGCGACTGCAAACGCAGGATCAGCACCCGCCCACCAGAGACCCCTTCGATCAGGGTATCCACGGAAGTCAGACGGGGTTCCAAGGGCCTCAGGCCCTTGGCGGGTGGAGGGCGGAGCCCTCCTCGCGGGATCAGTCCTTATCCCAGAGCCGCGCGGCCCCGAAGACGCCGGAGCTGTCGCCGTGGCGGGCCTGGACGAGGTTCACCTTTTTCGCATCGCCGAAGATCCAGGGCGCCATGAGGTCCGGCACGTCGCGGTAGAGGTGTTCGAAGTTGGACACGCCGCCGCCGAGCACGATGACGTCGGGGTCCATGATGTTCGCGATCATGGCCAGCGCCCGGGCCAGGCGGTCGGCATGGCGGGCGAGTCCGGCCTGGCAGAGCGGGTCGCCATCCCGTGCCCGGTCGTCCACCTGGCTGGCGTCGCGGCTGCCCGGGCCGAAGGTGTCGGCCGCGAGGGAGGGGCCGGCGAGGAAGGTTTCCAGGCAGCCGTGGCGCCCGCACCAGCAGCGGGGGCCGGGGAATTCGTCCGGCTTCATCCAGGGCAGGGGGGTGTGGCCCCATTCGCCGGCCACGCGGTTCAGCCCGTCCAGCGGGCGGCCATGCACCACCCAGCCGCCGCCGACCCCCGTGCCCAGGATGGCGGCGAAGACCACGGGATAGCCGGCGCCGGCGCCGTCGGCCGCCTCGCTCATCGCGAGGCAGTTGGCGTCGTTCATCACCCGCACCTCGCGCCCGAGCGCGGCGGCCAGGTCCTTGTCCAGCGGGTTGCCGTTCAGCGCTTGGGTGTTGCCGTTGCGGACGAGGCCGGTATGCGGGTTGATGCTGCCCGGGATGCCCACCCCGACCGTCCCCTTCGCGCCCAGCTCCGCCTCGGCCTCGCGCACGAGGCTCGCGATGGTGTCGAGGATGGCGGGGTAGCCATCCCCGGTCGGCTTGCGGCGGCGCAGCAGGACCTGGCCCGCCCCGTCCAGCGCCACGATTTCCGTCTTGGTTCCGCCAAGGTCCACGCCGAGCTTGATCGCCATGGCGGATCAATGCCGGGGCATCGGGCCCGCGTCCAGCGCGGCGCCGGTCACAGCCGCGTCGGCAGTGCTGGACTTGCGGCGTGGCAGGTGGTGGATTGCCCGGCCCGATGGCCGCCTCCTCCCAAGCCCCCAAGAACGAAACCGTGCTCGACGTCCAGGGCCTCACCTGTCCGATGCCGGTGCTGAAGGCCAACAAGGCCCTTCGCAGCCTGCCCCCCGGGGCCAGGCTGACCGTGCTGGCGACCGATGCCGCCAGTGTGATCGACTTCCAGGCCTTCTGCCGGGAGACAGGGCACGCCCTGGTCTCCTTCAGCGAGAATGCCGGGGTCTATCGCTACACCCTGCGCAAGCGGGACGATCAGGCGGGCAAGGGCGGCTGATGCTGCTCCTCACCCATCCCGCCTGCCTGCGCCACGACAACGGCCCGCACCACCCGGAATGCCCGGACCGGCTGCGCGCCGTGATCCAGGCGCTGGAGGCGCAGGAATTCTCCGGCCTCGTCCGTGCCCAGGCGCCGGAGGCGAGCCGCGAGGCGCTGCTGCGCGTGCACTCGGCCGCGCATGTGGACCGCGTCCTCTCGACCCGGCCGGCGCCGGGCGGGCGCGTGCATCTGGACCCCGACACCGCGATGAACGAGCACTCGGCCGAGGCCGCGCTGCGGGCCGCCGGCGCGGGCGTGGGGGCGGTGGACTGCGTGATGCGTGGCGAGTTCCCCCGCGCCTTTTGCGCGGTGCGGCCGCCCGGCCACCATGCGGAGCCGGAGACAGCGATGGGCTTCTGCCTGTTCTCCAACGCCGCCATCGCCGCACGCCACGCCCAGGCGGCGCATGGGGTGGAGCGGGTCGCCGTGCTCGACTTCGACGTGCACCACGGCAACGGCACCCAAGCGGCCTTCTGGAACGAGCCGAGCCTGATGCTCGCCTCCTCCCATCAGGCGCCGCTCTATCCGGGGACGGGCGACGCGTCCGAGACGGGCTGCGGCAACATCCTGAACGTCCCGCTCGCTGCCGGCACGGAAGGCCCGGCCTTCCGCCGCATCTGGGAGCGGAGCATCCTGCCCGAGGTTGCGCGCTTCGCGCCGGGGCTGATCATCATCTCCGCCGGATTCGACGCGCACCGGGCCGACCCGCTGGCCGGGCTGCGCCTGGTGGAGGACGACTTCGCCTGGGTGACCGAGGCCATCGGCGAGGTCGCGGATGCGAGTTGCGGCGGCCGGGTGGTCTCGATGCTGGAAGGCGGCTACGACCTCGGCGCCCTCGCCCGGTCCACGGCGGCGCATCTGCGCGCCCTGGCCCACGCCTGACCCCCCTTCCGGAGCCACCATGCCCGAACCCACCCCGCTGCCCGATGTCGAGAGCCTTTCCTTCGAGGAGGCGATGAAGGAGCTGGAAGCCATCGTCCGCCGCCTGGAAGGCGGGGAGGCGAAGCTGGAGGAGGCGATGGACTCCTATGCCCGCGGAACGGCGCTCCGCGCCCATTGCGAGCGCAAGCTGTCCGAGGCCGAGGCGCGGGTGCAGGCCCTGGTTCCCGGCACCGCCGGGCCGACGCTGCGGGACGTGGAATGATGAGCGAAGGGACGACGACGGACGACCTCTCGATGGAGGCGCTGAAGCGGGCGATGGCGGAGGCCGCCTCGGAGGTGGACGAGGCGCTGGACGCGCTGCTGCCGAAGGAGGAGGGCGAGGAGCGCTCCCTCTTCGCCGCCATGCGCTACGCCACCATGGGCGGCGGCAAGAAGCTGCGCGCCTTCCTCGTGCTGGAAAGCGCGCGGCAGTTCGGCGTGGCCCGCCAATCCGCGCTGCGCGCCGCCGCGGCGGTGGAGATGCTGCACGGCTATTCGCTGGTGCATGACGACCTGCCCGCGATGGACAATGACGACCTGCGCCGGGGCAAGCCGACCGTCCACAAGGCCTGGGACGAGGCGACGGCCATCCTGGTGGGCGATGCGCTGCAGACCCAGGCCTTCCTGGTGCTGGCGGCCCCGGAGACCCATGCGGACCCGGCCGTGCGCGCCGATCTCTGCCTGCACCTCGCCCTCGCCTCCGGTGCCCGCGGCATGGTGGGCGGGCAGATGCTGGACATGATGGCCGAGAAGGCGGCCGCGCCGCTGGACGAAGCGGCGATCGGCCGGCTGCAACTGCTCAAGACCGGCAAGCTGATCGAGTTCTCGGCCGAGGCCGGGGCCATCCTCGGCAAGGCCGCCTCCCAGCCGCGCCAGTGCCTCACCTCCTATGGGCGCGAGATCGGCGCCGCCTTCCAGATCGCGGATGACCTGCTGGACCTGACCGCGACGCCGGAGGAGGCCGGCAAGGCTACCGGCAAGGATGCGGGCGCGGGCAAGGCGACCCTTCTGGGCCTGCTCGGCCCCGAGCGGGCGCGTGCGCAGGCGGAACGTTTGGTTGAACAGGCGAAGCACCATCTCGACAGCTTCGACGAACGGGCCGATCTCTTGCGGAACCTGGCGGACCATGTGATCCGCCGGCGGAACTAGCATTCAACGAAGATACGGTTCGAGGAAGAGCCCATGTCCCCCCCGCCTGTGACGCCGCTCCTCGACCGGGTACGTGTGCCGTCGGATCTCCGGAACTTCTCGCCCGAGCAGTTGAAGCAGCTGGCGGAGGAGGTTCGTGCCGAGACGGTTCACGCGGTTT